>OIFU01000024.1_pt1 | contig 211966 bp, 166 predicted proteins | sample 1582141 | NCBI WGS metagenome assembly OIFU01 (sample SAMN07501047, study PRJEB24779) | human gut metagenome | isolation source: stool | host: human infant | place: USA: Pittsburgh, PA
GGACATGACCCGCGGAGTGCTCCAAACTTGGAAAGACACGGATCATCGAAGATGCAAACATCCGGCTGGTTAGAAATGCCACATTTTTTGAACCGAATTTCCAGCTGCATTTTCATCTGAAATCCCACGGTGTGATCTTCTGATAATATTACTTATCCCTCAAAAGAGTTCTATGCTTATTGCGGCAATCCTCTTCTGTCATCAGTCCTTTGATTCTACCACGAGAAGAAGCCCGCCTTCAAACGAGATCTCTGCCGTATCTGCCACGATCTCATTGCTCACGCCAAGCGAACAGAATCCCCGCAGGCAGGCGTCCGTGAGGGGATATTTCAATCCGGTCAGTGTCAGATGCTCCACACATTCCGTGTAGGGAATGAGCGACACATACGTTCCAAACTGTTCCTTTCTCGCAAGAGTCATTCCCCGGTCAATCATACAGATGCGGTTATGGGCATCGCAGATCTGGATGGGAATCCCCGCCTTTAGCCCAATTCCAAGCAGTTCGATATTCCCCAGCACATGATCCAGCCGTGTCCCCGTCGCTCCCAAAAGCGTGATGCGCTCTGCTCCGCGCCGGATCGCAAGCCGGATTGCAGACTCGGTATCCGTGTCGTCCTTCTCCGGAATCAGCTTCTGGATCGTCACACCGGGCAATGTCTTAAAATAAGCAAGAGCCTCCGTTCCCACGGAATCGAAATCCCCGACAATCACATCCGGCACCCGGTGGCTGCGGTACAGATATTCCATTCCGGCATCAGCAGCGATAACGGCATCCGGCTTCTCTTCCTCAAACCATCTGTCCGCAAAAGAATCGTCGATCGTTCCGCCTGAAATTATTACAAAATGTTTCATACGCTCCCCCGCTTTTCTCCCGCCGTTCCTTAAGAATTTAAAATATCCAGAAACATCTGGGTGTTTTCAGCGACATCTCCGTTAAAAACAGCGCTTCCCGCCACGATGATGTTGGCGCCGGCACTCATAATCTCCCCCACATTAGAGAGATTGACCCCGCCGTCCACCTCAATGTCTGTTTTCAACCCGCGCGCATCAATCATTTTCTTAAGATCACGAACCTTCTGCAAGGTATACGGGATAAACTTCTGCCCACCGAATCCAGGGTTCACCGTCATAATCAGCACCATGTCCACTTTTTCAAGCACATATTCCACTGTCTGCAACGGCGTAGCAGGATTTAACGCAACCCCCGCAAGAATCCCACGCTCTTTGATGGAAGAAATCGTGCGGTCCAGATGCTTGCAGCTCTCTGCATGCACGGTAATCAGATCGGCTCCGGCTCCGACAAAATCCTCAATATAGCGCCCCGGCTCCTCGATCATCAGATGCACGTCGAAGATCCGGTCCGTACAGGGACGGATGGAGCGGATTACCGGAAGCCCGAAGGAAATACTTGGCACAAACATTCCGTCCATGACATCAATATGTACATACTGTGCCCCTGCCTCGTCCAGTTCACGGATCTGCTCTCCCAGTCTTGAAAAATCTGCGGATAATATGGATGGCGACAAACAATTCATCTCTCTTACACCCTTCTTTTTAATATTTCTTCTGTTCTTTTAATTCCTGATATAACTGCCTGTAATTCTCATAACGGAGCCGGCTGATTTTCCCGGCTTCCACCGCCTCTTTTACCCCGCAGTCCGGCTCCCCGATATGACTGCAGCCCTTAAAACGGCAGTTTGGCTCATACTCCTCAAATTCCGGATAATACCACCACAGATCTTCCTTTTCCAGTCCCGGAATATCCAGCGTGGAAAATCCCGGCGTATCCATGATGTAAGTCTGCTCTTTAATCGGAATAATCTCCGAGTGGCGGGTCGTATGGCGGCCTCGCTCAATCTTTCTGCTGATTGCCCCAGTCTCCATCTGGCGCTCCGGCTGCAGACAGTTGATGAGCGATGACTTGCCCACACCCGAGGGTCCTGCCACCGACGTCACCTTTCCTTCCAGCCGCTCAAGCAGCACATCGATTCCCCGCTGCTCTCTCGCCGAGGTATACACCACCGGATAGCCACACTGTTCGTAGACATCCGAAAACGCGTGCAGCTCCTCCCCGGTCAGAAGATCACACTTGTTAAAACAGATCGTAACCGGCACCTTCTGATATTCCATCATAATCAGAAAACGGTCCAGCAGATTAAAATTTGGCTTCGGCTTTGCCGCCGCAAAAATCACAAGCGCCTGATCGATGTTGGCAACCGCCGGACGGATCAAGGCATTTTCTCTCGGAAGAATCTCCTCAATATTTCCAAGCATCTGCTCCTCATCCAGCACAGCAATCGTCACGTTATCGCCCACCAGCGGCTTGATCTTCTGGTTGCGGAAAATTCCTTTTGCCTTACATTCATAAATTCCGGATCCCGCTACGTGAACGTAGTAGAATCCGGAAATTCCTTTTACAATCTTTCCCTGCATATTCTTATCCATTATGATTCCGGTGTAAACTGGTAGGTGCTCGTGGTCTGATCGTTGATCTTGTTGCCATTTAAATCCAGCCATGAGATCACCAGATAGCCCTCTTTTGCAAGCAGTCCCGTCTTGCTGATGGAAAAATCATCTGTGATCGCCTTATTCCACTGTCCCAGCACATTGCCGGAAGTATCATACAGCGTGATTGTTGCGCCGGATACGTTGGACGTATCGCCCGGCAGGTTGATCGTCGCCTTGAAGCTGTAGGTCGTTGCTGTCACACTCTGGGACGGTGACGGTCCCATGCTTACCGTGATCGTGATGTCGCTGCCTTTTTCCACCTGCTTGCCCGGATCAATACTCTGATCCATGACAATGCCTTCCGGGTAACTATCACTGTACGCCGTCTTGACCGTCACATTAAAATCCGACAGCAGATCTCTCGCCTGCTCCTCGGACTTGTAGGTCGTCTTCACATCCGGAACGGTCACTGCCTCTGCGCCCTGGCTGATGACGATCGTGATCGTATCACCTGTTTTTGCCTTATCACCTGCGGACGGTGTCTGGGAAATGACTTTTCCCTCCTCCACACTGTCATCGTAAGCGTATGTCTTGTTCGGCTTGAAACCTTCCTTTTCCAATGCAGACACTGCATCATCCTCAGAGTCTCCGGTCACACTCGGCACTTCCACACTGCCCTTGCCGTTGCTGATCACGACGCCGATCGTCGTGCCCTCTTCGACTTCCTTGCCGCTCTCCGGGTCCTGATTGGCAATCTCTCCCTCATCATAGTCGTCAGAGGATACCTCCCCCTTGTTCTCCAGCTTTAATCCATTTTTTTCCGCCTTGGTCTGCGCATCCGCATAAGTCATGCCTCGAAAATCTGGAACGGTAACCTTATCCTCGTTCTGGCTCTCGGTCTGCGTGGTCTCTGTGCGCGACGTCTCGGTGTCAGACTGCTTTTTGGACTTGATTCCGCCGAACAGATTTGCAACAATCACGATAATGATAATCACAATCACGACTGCTGCAACAATTCCCATGATCGTGATTGCCTTCTCCATCTTCGGATTCAGATCGCCGTCATCCTCATCTTCCAGCTCATCATCGTCCTCATCTTCTGCGTCGTCCTCATCCTCATCGTAGCGTTTCATCTCCTCCGCTCTCGCATGCACCGCCTGATCCGCCTTAAGATAGAGACTGTCTGCCTCCTCCTTGATCTGCTTTAAGTCGTCCTCTCCGATAATGCGCGTCTTGTCCTGGTTGGTTGCAGGAACCATCACGACAAAATCCTCATTCGGGCTGACAAGCGCCTTGCGCAGATCCGTCAAAAGTGCCGTCATGGACTCATAACGGCGGTCCGGATTCTTCTGCGTACATTTTAAAATGATCTTCTCCATACTGATTGGAAGATTCGGCGCGTAGGCACTCGGCGGAACGATCTCCTCCTGCAGATGCTGGATGGCAACCGCCACGGTCGTATTCCCGTCAAACGGCACACGTCCCGTCACCATCTCATACATCACAATACCGAGGGAATAGATGTCGCTCTTGCCGTCCACAAATCCGTTGCGTGCCTGCTCCGGAGAAGAATAATGCACGGAGCCCATCACATCGGAACTGATCGTGTTGCTGCTTGCTGCACGCGCAATACCGAAATCCGTTACTTTTACCTTTCCTTCTGTAGAAATAATAATATTCTGCGGCTTGATGTCACGGTGGATGATGCCCTTGCTGTGCGCCGCCTCAATACCTCTTCCCACCTGAATGGCAATGCTGACTGCCTCCTTAAAAGAAAGCTGGCCCTTTTTCTCAATATATGTCTTTAACGTGATGCCTTCCACATACTCCATCACGATATAATGCATTCCTTTTTCGCTTCCGACATCGTAGATATTTACGATATTCGGATGTTCTAATCCCGCGGCAGACTGTGCCTCCGTGCGGAACTTTGTCACAAAATTCAGATCCTCCGAAAACTCCGGCTTTAAAACCTTGATTGCCACAAAACGTCCGAGCGTAAGATCTTTTGCCTTATATACGTCAGACATTCCGCCGGCACCAATTTTCCCTATGATTTCATAACGGTCCGCTATATACATTCCCTCTGTTAACATATTAAACCTCCAACCTGATTTACAAAGAACTTCATTCTCTATCTAGTCTCATCTGAAAACGGCTCAATCAAAACCACCGTTATATTATCCTTACCGCCATTCTCGTTCGCGGCGTCGATCAGCCGTTGTGTTTTCTCCACAATATCACGCTGTCCCAGCACGATCCGCTTGATATCCGTATCATCGACCATATTGGTCAGACCGTCCGAACACAACAGAACCGTATCTCCCGGCACAAGCACCGTCTCGAAGAAATCCGCCGACACCTCCGGAAGCACGCCGATCGCTCTCGTAATAATATTTTTATCCGGGTGCACTTTTGCATCCTCTTTGTCCATCTCTCCCAGCCGAACCATCTCTTCTACCAGAGAGTGATCTCTTGTAATCTGTGTGATACGTTCCTGGTTGATCACATACAACCGACTGTCGCCGACATTCGCCGTGTAGAGCTTATCGCCAACCACGACTGCCGCAACAATCGTCGTGCCCATGCCCGCTTTGCTCGCATCCGCGTTCGCCTCCGCAAGCAAATGTTCATTTGCATATCTGACTGCCTCACCGAGCACGGTCACCGGCTCGCTCTCCTCGGATTCTGTTACGTATTCCACAATCTTTTCAACTGTGAAGCGCGAAGCATAATCTCCAGCCGCATGGCCTCCCATACCGTCTGCTACCAGAAATAAATCCGGAAGCCTGCCCACGGAGGTCTCTGATGTGTACATATAATCCTGGTTCGTCTCACGCCGCTGTCCCACATGCGTCATGGAAAACGTCTTCATTCTATTCCTCCATTATTAGAATAGCAGTACCTGCCTGCCATTTATCCAATTACCAATGTTAGCATACAACGCGAAAAAGGGCAAGACTTACTGCTCCTGCCCGACACACCCCGTCTCCTGCCCGGTATGCTCCATTTCCTGCTCTTTGTGCATATGCTTGCGTCTCAGCTGCCCGCATGCACCGTCAATATCCCTGCCCATCTCCCGGCGCACGGTCACGGTGAGCCCGTTTCTCTCCAGCTTTTTCTGGAATGCATGCACTGCACCGTCATCCGGCTGTCTATAGCTGCGTTCCTTGATCGGATTGACCGGAATCAGATTGATATGGCAGTTGATCCCGCGCACAAGCTCTGCCAGTTCTGCGGCATCCTCCGCCGTGTCATTTACACCCGCCACCAGACTGTACTCAAACGTGATGCGCCGGCCGGTCTGTTCAAAATAGTAACGGCAGGCATCGACCGCTTCCTTAATGTCATATTTGTTCGCCACAGGCATCAGCTGCAGGCGCTTTTCCTGGTTGGATGCATGAAGCGAAAGCGCCAGCGTGATCTGTAGCTTTTTATCCGCAAGCTCCCGCATGCGCGGAACGATCCCGCAGGTGGAGACCGTCAGGTTCCGCTGGCTGATATTGAGTCCGTTTTCATCGCTCAGCAGTTCGATGAATTTTAACAGGTTGTCATAATTATCCAGAGGCTCGCCGGTTCCCATCACCACAACATTGGAGATCCGCTCGCCGATGTCCGTTCCGATCTGATAGATCTGATCGAGCATCTCGGACGGCCGCAGACCGCGCACCAGACCATCCAGCGTGGAGGCGCAGAAACGGCAGCCCATCCGGCAGCCGACCTGCGAGGAAATACAGACGGAGTTCCCGTGCTTATAACGCATTAAGACACTCTCGATGACATTGCCGTCGTCCAGAAGAAACAGGTACTTTCTGGTACCGTCAATCTTCGAGATCTGCACATCCGCCTTTTTTAAGCTGGTCAGCGTACAGTTCTGATTCAATTTTTCAATGAGAGCCGCAGAAATATTGGTCATCTCCGAAAAGGATGCCACATGCTTTCTGTGCATCCACTCGTAAATCTGTTTTGCCCGGAACTTTTTTTCTCCGAGCGACTCGACAAATGCGGTCAGTTCTTCCAGATTCAACGATTTAATGTCTGTCTTTTCCATTCCTTATCCGTTGTCCTGCTTTCGCTTAAATTTTGCTATAAAAAATCCGTCCCCGAGATGTTCTTCCGGGAACATCTGCCGCATCGTATCGAGGGCGAACTCCGGGTGCGTCTGCTCAAACCATCTGGCATTCCCCTCGTTCTCCGCCGTGTGAATCGTGCAGGTGGAATAAATCAGTGTCCCGCCCGGCTTCACATATTCACACACCACAGACAGTATCTGCCTCTGTAGCGCCACAAGCGATTCCTCCCCTTCCGGGTTCATGCGGTACTTGATATCGGTCTTTCTGCGCAGCACCCCGAGCCCCGAGCAGGGAAGATCCGCAATCAGCACATCCGCCGTGCGAACCGATGCCTCGTCCAAAACAGTCGCATCCTGACACTTCGCCGTGATATTCGTAAGCCGGCATCTTTTTATATTCTCATCAATCAGCGCCACTTTCTGTTCGCTGACGTCCCGTGCCTCCACATGACCGGTACCTCTTAACTTTTCTGCAAGATGAATGCTCTTGCCACCCGGCGCCGCACAGACGTCAATGCAGTGATCGCCCTCCTTTGGTGCCGCATATTCCGCCACCATCATGGAGCTGATGTCCTGCACATAGAACAGTCCTTCCTTAAAGCTTGAAAGACCGTTTAAATGATCAAACCCAAAGATCGTATATGCATACGAAAGTCCGGGATATTTTTCCGTATCCAGCGGAACCGCGGTAACGCCCTCCTCCTTAAAACGCTCTGCGAGCGCCTCCGGCGTGATCCGTTCCAGATTCGCACGGACGGTGATCGGCGCTTCCAAAAGGGACGCTGCAAGAATCTCTTTTGTGCGTTCCTTTCCGTAATCGCCGATCCACTGCGCAACGATCCATTCCGGCATCGAGTAGCACACCGACCAGGCTTTTACGGCATCGACGCTCTCCTTTGGATATGTAAGCTGATCCAGACCGCGCGAAACACCGCGCAGTACCCCGTTCACGAAACCGGACAGCTGTCCGAAGCCCTTTTTCTTCGCAAGCTTTACCGCCTCGTTGCAGGCGGCGGATGCCGGTACACTGTCCATATATTTCAGCTGGTATACGCCCATCCTAAGAATGGCGCGGATCACCGGTTTCATTTTTCTGACCTTTACTTTTGAGAACTGATCCAGAATATAGTCCAGTTCGATCTGGCGCTGAATGGTGCCCTCCGCCACTCTCGTTAAAAAGGCACGCTCTCTTTTGTCCAGATACTGGTACTTCTCCAGCACCGAACGGATCACCAGATGGCTGTACTGTCCCCTCTCCGTCACTTCCAGAAGGATCTCAAGAATCAGTTCCCGTGTATTCACGGAATCAGTCGTCACGTCTTCTTCCTCCAAATAATAACACCAGACGAAGCAGCTGCAGAATCGATGCCGCCGCACTCGCCACGTAAGTAAGTGCCGCCGCCTTCAACACTTTTCGCGTATAAGGCAGCTCACTGTCGCTTAAGATTCCCTGCTCTCCTAAAATGCGCAGCGCGCGGTGCGATGCATTGAACTCCACCGGAAGCGTCACAAGCTGAAACAGAACAGCGAACGAAAAACAAAGAATTCCAAGGTCGATTAAAAATGTCCCTGTATTGCTGGTAAAAAATAATCCGATTAAAATTAAAGGCCACGCCAGCGTAGAACCGAGATTTGCCACCGGCACGATCGCCGAGCGCAGCGTGAGCGGCACATATCCCTGCTGGTGCTGAATGGCATGTCCGCACTCATGCGCCGCCACACCGACAGCCGCCACCGACGTGCTTCCATACACAGAATCCGACAGATTCAGCGTCTTGTTCGACGGATTGTAGTGATCGGTCAGATTGCCCGATACATGCTGCACCGACACGTCGTAGATTCCTGCCGAGTGCAGAATCCGTTCCGCCGCCTGTGCTCCGGTCATGCCGGACATGCTGCGGTAGGAAGCATATTTGTTGTATGTCGACTTCACCCTCGCAGATGCAACCAGACAGATGACTGCTCCGATGAGCACGAGTATATACGTCGGATCAAATCCCCAGTAATAGTATGAATATGGCATAGTAATCACCCTTTCTTAAAATATGTGCCCTCTTCGATCTCATATCCGTTCAGAAATGCCTCCACCGGCATACGCTTCTTGCCCTCAAGCTGAAGTTCACTGATGGCAAGCATTCCCTTTCCGGTCTGCACCAGAATATGATCTTTTTCCACTTTCACAATGCAGCCCGGCTCCGCCCCGGACTCCTCAGAAACGACCTGCGCCTTCCAGATCTTTAACATCTTATCGCCCAGTCTGGTATAGGCACTCGGCCACGGATCCAGTCCGCGGATCAGGCACTCAATCTCTTTTGCGCCCTGTTTCCAGTCAATGCTTCCCATTTCTTTGTAAATCTTGGCGGTATGCGTTGCCTGGGAGTTGTCCTGCGGCGTGTAGGTTGCCGTTCCCGCATCGATCGCCTCCATCGTGCGCACGCACAGCTTCGCGCCGACCTCGGACAGCCGGTCGAACAGACTGCCGCCCGTCTCATCCGCACGGATCTTCACTTCTTCCTTTAAGATCATATCTCCGGTATCAAGTCCCTCGTCCATGCGCATCGTCGTCACTCCGGTGACGGCGTCGCCGTTTATGACCGCCCACTGAATCGGTGCGGCACCGCGGTACTTCGGAAGCAGCGACGCGTGCACATTCACACACCCGTAGCGCGGCATATCCAGAATCGCTCTCGGTATAATCTGCCCAAAAGCCTCCACAATTATGATATCCGGATGATATGTCCGCAGACGCTCGATACACTCGCTGTCTCTGACTTTCTGCGGCTGATATACTTCAATGCCGTGCTCGAGCGCACATGCCTTGACCGGTGTATAGCGGAGTGCCTTGCTTCTTCCCACTGCCTTATCCGGCTGGGAGACAACCAGCACCACCTCATGTCCCGCTTTTATGATTTCTTCCAACGTTCCCACCGCGAAATCCGGTGTTCCCATGAATATGACTCTCATCACTGACCTCCATTTTCACAGATCATCCATGCTTTATTCTTCCTCATCACTCTCATAGGTGACTTCGTGAAGCGGACCTTCCACCTTCTCAGTGTACATGTGTCCGTCCAGATGATCCAGCTCATGACAGATGGCACGCGCCATCAGCTCTGTCCCCTCAATCTCATACTCTTCCATATCCAGATCAAACGCCCGCGCTTTCACGTAGTTCGGTCTGGTCACGGTGCCTGCCTTGCCCGGAAGGCTCAGACAGCCCTCGTCGCCGGTCTGCTCGCCGGAAGTCTCTAAGATCACCGGGTTGATCATCACAACCGGTCCTTCGCCGATGTCGATGACGACGATGCGCTTTAACACGCCGACCTGCGGACCTGCAAGTCCCACGCCGTTCGCCTCGTACATCGTATCAAGCATATCCTCTGCCAGTTCTCTGATCTTCGGTGTAATCTCTGTAATCTCTCTGCATTTTTTGGTCAATACAGGATCTCCCTGTATTCTGATTGTCCTAAGTGCCATCTTTCCTCCATTCTGCCTAAAAGCCGTTCACCGGATTGAAATCAAACATCACGGTCACATTCTTATAGTACCGGCTCTCTCTGGCATACACTTCTGTCCTATTTTTTATCTTTACCAGCGTGTCATAATTTTCTGCCTTGAGATAAATTATTTTTTTATAAATATCATTCACTTTTGCGATCGCCGCGTCGACGGGTCCCACGAGATAGACCTTCTCTTTCGTATTCTTCCCTGTATACGCATCCGCTGCCGCCGCAAGCTCTGCCGCCATGGCATCCGCCGCCTCCTCGCTCTTAGAGGCGCACAAGATCACAAGCATGTTCCAGACCGGCGGGTAAAGCATGATCTTGCGGTACGCAATCTCCTGCTCGTAAAACGCATCGTAGTCCTGCGCCTTCGCCGTCTCTATACTGTAATGCTCCGGGTCATACGTCTGGATGACGACCTCGCCCGGCTTATTCCCGCGGCCGGCTCTTCCTGCCGCCTGTGTCAGAAGCTGGAATGTCCGCTCCGCCGCGCGGTAGTCCCCGACATGCAGCGAGAGATCTGCTGCAAGAACGCCAACCAGCGTCACATCCGGGAAATCATGCCCCTTTACGATCATCTGCGTACCGATCAGGATATCCGCCTCGTGATTGGCAAATGCCGATAAAATCTGCTCGTAGTCTTCCTTGCCCCGCGTGGTATCCATATCCATGCGCAGCACGCGCGCTTCCGGAAATCGTTTTCTGACAACCATCTCGATCTTCTCAGTTCCAGCCTTAAACCCGCTGATGTACTTCGATCCGCACGCCGGACATTGTACCGGCACCGGCTCCGTATACCCGCAGTAATGGCAGACCATCCGCCCGTTCGCATGCTGGCTCAGCGATACATCGCAATGCGGACATTTTATCACATGTCCGCAGGCTCTGCAAGAGACAAAGCCCGCCACGCCCCTGCGGTTGATAAAGAGCATGGTCTGTTCTCCCGCCCGCAGGCGCTGCTCCATCAGCCCGTCTAACCTGCGGCTTAGGATGGAGCGGTTGCCCTCTCTTAATTCCTGCCGCAGATCCACCACCCCGCATGCCGGAAGCGGTCTTTCCTTCACGCGCTTTGTGAGCGTAAGCAGCCGGTATTCCCCGCGCTTCGCCCGGTAATAGCTGTCCACCGACGGCGTTGCCGATCCCAGCACAACGCTCGCGTTCAGCATGGCTGCCCGCGCAATGGCGGTCTCCCTGGCATGATAGCGTGGAACCGTCTCACTCTTATAGGAAGTCTCATGCTCCTCGTCAATGATGATAAGCCCCAGATTGGCAAACGGTGTAAACAGTGCTGACCTCGGACCGATCATCACGTCGATCTCCCCGTTTTTTGCCCTAAGGAACTGATCGTAGCGCTCCCCCGGTGACATTCTGGAATTCAGTATGGATACCCGGTCGCCAAACCGGTTATAGAACCGCAGCACCGTCTGATACGTCAGCGCAATCTCCGGAATCAGGACGATGGCCTGCCGCCCCGCCTTCTGCATCTTCGCGATCAGTTCCATATAGACTTCGGTCTTGCCGCTGCCCGTCACACCCTTTATCAGATAGGTCGACCGGACTCCCTTCTCGTAATCCGACCAGACCGCATCCACCGCTTCCTGCTGCTCATCGTTTAAAGTGAGCCCATATCCCCTGCTGGTCAGGTGGGACACCGGATTGCGGTACTGCGTTTCCCGAATTACTTTGACGACGCCGGATTCCTCCATCGCCCGGATCACACTTCCCGACACCCCAAGCTTGTGTGTGACAAGATCCCAGTCCAGCTCCTCCTCTTCCAGCAGCGCACGAAGCAGCCTGGCGCGGGCGGTGCTGTGGCGTCTCTCATACGCTCCCAGCTGGTTCTTCGCCTCCACCGGATGAAGCGCAAGCCGCACCCTTTTATGTTCCACGGCTTTTTTCTTCTCCTTGATCGGAAGAACCATCTTTAGCGCCTGGTTCATCGTGCCGCCGTAATGTTCCCGCATCCAGCCAGCAAGCGCGATCAGATGGGACTCGATCGGCACACTGTCCGTCACGATCCCCGCAATATTTTTCAGCTTATCCTCGTCATACTCCGCCTCATCGGAAAGCTCGACCACATAGCCGGTGATCCTGCGGCTGCCAAACGGAATATAGACCTGCATTCCGACTGCGATCCGCTGTGTGAGATACGGCGGAATGCGGTACTCAAATGTCTTATCCAGTTTTTCCTGTGAAATATCCACAATCACCTTCGCATATTCCGCCATCTGTCCACCTCGTTTCTGTCTGTATTCTCCCCCATGTCAGGGCTTCGTCTCGCCTCCTCCACCAGCTCGTATTCACTGAGCGGATAGCGCACGCCGCGAATCTCCTGATATGCCTCGTGCCCTTTTCCCGCAAGCACAAGCATGTCATTCTCCATGGCTTGCGCCATGGCATACCGCACGGCTTCCCTCCGGTCCGCAATGCGCACATACTGTCCGCCGGTTCCCCGGATCCCGTCCTCAATGTCGTCCAGAATCTCCTCCGGATCTTCCCAGCGCGGGTTGTCGGAAGTCAGTATCGTAAGATCCGCCAGATGTCCCGCCGTCTCTCCCATCTTCGACCGCCTGAGTTTCGACCGGTTGCCGCCGCACCCGAACAGTACAATAAGACGCCGCGGCTTAAACCCGCGCAGCATTTCCAGAAGATTTTTTAAGCTCATCTCATTGTGTGCATAGTCAATCAGAATGACATAATCTTCGGACCGCCTCACATTCTCGCATCTTCCGGGAACTTTTGCGCTGCGGAGTGCAAGGCAGATATCGCTCTCCGCGGCTCCCAGATGTCCTGCCGCCCCTATGGCCGCCAGTGCATTGTAGACGTTAAACGTTCCGGGGAGCTGCATTCTCACCGGATACACCGCCGTCTTCCCGCGCACCAGAAAGCTTCCCCAAAGTTCTCCCGACTGCATAAAAAAGCGGATATTCTCCGCCGTCACATCCGCCGGATGCCGCAGGGAAACCGTCTCCACGCTGCAGGTATGTCCCTGTAGTATGCGCTCCGTGTGCGGATCATCCCGATTGACAATCCCGATCCGGCACTGGCGCATCAGGCGGCTCTTGCAGAACAGATATTCCGCAAACGAAGCATGCTCGCCCTCCCCGATATGATCCGGCTCGATGTTTAAGAACATGCCGATGTCAAAAAATATCCCCTCCACCCGCTGCATCTTCAGCCCCTGGGAAGAGACCTCCATCACGCAGGTATCACAGCCGTTGTCCACCATCTGCGCCAGATACTTCTGTATCTCGTAGGCTTCCGGCGTCGTATGTACCGCCGGAAGAACGCCGTCTCCGGTATCGATTGCGATCGTTCCGATCATTCCGGTCTTATGCCCGCTCTCTCGAAGAATCGCAGAAAGCAGATACGCCGTCGTTGTCTTCCCTTTCGTTCCCGTGATTCCAACCATACGAAGCTTTGCCGCCGGATAATCAAAAAAAGCTGCCGCAAGCTCTGCGAGCGCGTGTCTGGTATCCGCCGCAATCACAACGGAGACCTGCCACCGGTCTATGACCTCCGAGATCCGCACACCAAACTGTTCCGTGTACAAAAGCGCATCATTGTCCAGCGAAACCACATTCTCTGCCGCAACCACAACTGCTGCCGCCCCGGCCTCCAGCGCTCCCTGCAGATAGTCATGCCCGTCGGCATGCAGCCCTTTTAGGCAAACAAATAGGGAGCCTTCCCTGACATTCCCGGAATGGTAACAGATGTCTGTTATCTCACGGCTCTGGCTTCCCTGCACATGTTCATATGTAAGATGTTTCAATAATTGATTCAGCCGCATGTCATCCTCTGCCGAATTCGCTTTTTTCATTATATGCCAGATCTTATGGTTTTACAAGTTATCCCGATTTATTTCATTTTAATTTCAGAAAATGTACATATTTTGTCAGGAACCGGAAATACTGAAACACAAACGAAAACCGGAGGAATCTCTCATATGCGCGGACGTAATTTTCTCATCTGCGGACTGACCGGCTGGTGCATGGAAATTCTGTTCACCTCCGCAGGCTCCCTCGCAAGACACGACGGCCGTCTGATCGGTCAGACCTCCCTGTGGATGTTCCCCATCTACGGTATGGCTGCCTGTATCGGTCCGGTCTATGCAAAAATCAAAAAGCTGCCGGCACTTCTGCGCGGCAGCATCTATACAGTGGGTATTTTTTCATTCGAGTACTTAAGCGGGTCTCTCTTAAGGCGGCATCATTTCTGCCCCTGGGACTACAGCAGCGCCAGGGCAAATGTCAACGGGCTGATCCGGCTGGATTATGCCCCGTTTTGGCTTGGCGCGGGTCTGCTCTTTGAGCGCATTCTCGTGCACGCAAACCGGCTCACATAGCCAGACCGCGCATGGCGCTCTTTCCCGGCACGCATTCCTGCGCCCTGTGAAAGCAGCGGCTTTTCCTACAGATCCACATCGTCTGCAAGGCTTGCACCGATGTCCTGCATGTTTAACGTGCGTCTCTTGATGCGCGCCGCCTCGGATGCCTTCAGAAGATAATTCTTAATCTCCTTTGCATGCTTGATATGACTCAGGCGAAGTTCCTTGTCTGTCACGTCTCCGGTGTAGCAGATGATCGTTCCCAGCCCGAAAATCCGCTCCGGCAGTGTGGCTGTCAGCTTGACATCCTGCACTTTGTACATGTAGCAGTCATTCTCTTCCACCTTGATCAATCCCTCATCGACGGTAATCATATCCTGACTGATCGTATATTTTGTAAATGTCCATGGAAGTCCGAAGAAAAGTAACCGTTTGCGCTCCTGATACTTTACCTCCTCCGCTTCTCCCTGACTAAAATTTGTCTCTTCTGCCATGTCTGTTCTTCCTTTCCTTGTATGTTCCGCCCCAGGCGAAACTTTTTGCATTCTTTTCTGCGTACCTGTAGTTTACTTCATTTTTCTTTTTCGCGCAACCAAATATCAGAAAATGGCTTCCATCTTTTGAAATATCATGCCAAACAGCCCGTCTTTTCCCGATTCGTGCGTAAATATTTTTCCCCTTGAATTCGCAGAGTGATTATTATATGATAGAAAAAATGCCTGGAGACAGACAGATTTGTTCTGCCGTTTCCGGTCAATACAAGGAGGATTTTATGCGTCATTTAATGAGCCCATTGGACTTCTCCGTCGATGAGTTGGACAAGCTTTTGGATCTTGCCAACGATATCGAGAAGTACCCACAGAAGTATGCCCATGCATGCGAAGGGAAAAAGCTGGCGACCTGTTTTTATGAGCCAAGCACCCGTACCAGATTAAGTTTTGAAGCTGCCATGTTAAATCTCGGCGGTTCTGTTTTAGGTTTCGCCAGTGCCGATTCCAGTTCGGCATCCAAAGGTGAAAGTGTTTCCGATACCATTCGTATTATTTCCTGCTATGCAGATATCTGTGCTATGCGTCATCCAAAGGAAGGTGCACCTCTTGTTGCCTCCCAGAAATCCCGAATTCCCGTTATCAATGCCGGCGACGGCGGTCATCAGCATCCCACCCAGACTCTTACCGATCTGTTAACCATCCGTTCTTTAAAAGGACGCCTTGGCAATCTCACGATCGGACTCTGCGGCGACTTAAAATTCGGACGCACCGTACATTCTCTGATCTCTGCACTAATCCGCTACCCGGGCATCCGCTTCGTGCTGATCTCCCCGGAAGAGCTTAGAATCCCGAGCTACATCCGCGAGGACGTGCTTGCGGCGAACAACATCCCGTTCACCGAGGTGGAGCGTCTGGAGGATGCCATGCCGGATCTGGATGTTTTATACATGACCCGTGTACAGAAGGAGCGTTTCTTCAACGAGGAAGACTACGTCCGTTTAAAAAACTTCTACATTCTGACCAAAGCGAAGATGGAGCTCGCCAAGGAGGATATGCTGGTGCTCCACCCGCTTCCGAGAGTCAACGAGATCTCCGTCGAGGTCGACGACGACCCGAGAGCCGCCTACTTCAAGCAGGCACAGTACGGCGTCTATGTCCGCATGGCGCTGATCTTAACACTCTTAGACATCAAGGTCGATTAACATCGGCAGAAAGGACAGATACATGTTAAATATCAGTGGAATCCACGAGGGTTTTGTATTAGACCATATCAAAGCCGGCATGAGCCTGCAGATCTACCACGATCTGAAGCTCGACGAGCTTGACTGCACGGTTGCCATCATCAAAAATGCGAAGAGCAGCAAGATGGGCAAGAAGGATATCTTAAAGGTGGAATGCCCGATCGAAGCGCTGGATCTCGACATCCTCGGCTTCATCGATCACAATATCACAGTCAACGTCATCAAGGACGACAAGATCTATGAGAAAAAGGAGCTGCACCTTCCAAAGCAGGTCAAGAATGTCATCACCTGCCGGAATCCGCGCTGTATCACTTCCATCGAGCAGGAGCTTGACCAGATCTTCCTCCTGACCGATGAAGAAAAGGAAGTCTACCGCTGCAAATACTGCGAAGAAAAATACCGGAATCCCAACCGCAGATAAACCGACTGTGCCTTTTTAAGGGATAAGCAGTATTGCAGGAAGAACTGAGAACAGAAAGTTCCGGATAACCATACAGCGGCAAATTCGAACGCAAAATCCGGTATTTCTAACCATGCGAAGGCTGGCATTCATGATGATCCGTGTCTTTCCAAGTTTGGACACTCCACGGACTGTGTCCGCAAACCAGCAGACAATTTTAGGACTTTTGTGCGTGTCCCTTATAGCACTGCTGAACAAAACATAACCGCGCGAAGCCGATGTTTGAATTGGCATCTGCCGTATTTTCAATTGCAGATGCCAACGAGTTTCGGTTCGCGCGGTTTTATATTGTCTGTGAAGTAGTGCCATTAGGGACACCAGAAAGTCCGCTCATTGTCTGTGGCTTGTCGGGCACACTCCGGGGAGAGTCCAAACGTGGAAGAGACACGGAATGAAATACCAGCCGCGGCATGGAAGAAATACTTGAATTTTGCTTCAAAAAAATTGACCGCCATATGGTTATTCCGGAACTTTCTGTTCTCAGTTCTTCCTGTAATACTGCTTATCACTACAAAAGGCACTGACCGCTTACAGCAATTCCTTTAAGATCTGGTTCACCAGTGCAGGATTTGCTTTTCCCTTCATCGCTTTCATCGTCTGTCCGACCAGAAAGCCGATCGCTTTTTCTTTTCCGTTGTGGTAATCTTCCACCGACTGCGGATTCTCCGCAATGACTTTCGCCACCGTCTCACGGAGTGCTCCCTCATCATTGACTGTCAAAAGCCCCTTTTCCTTCACATAAGCTTCCGGATCGATGTCCTCTTTAAAGACTTTCTCAAAGACTTCCTTTGCCACGGTGTTGGTGACGGAACCTGCATCCGCAAGGTCCACCAGCTTTGCAAGATGTTCCGGTGAAAAGCGGATCTGATCCGGGTCCATCTCATTTTCTTTTAACAGGCGGATCGTCTCCGTCATGATCCAGTTGGAGACTTTTTTCGGTTTTCCGCAGATCGCGGCCGCTGCCTCAAACAGATCTGCAAACGATTTGTCTCCGGTCAGGATCTCCGCGTCGTATTTCGGCAGACCGAACTCCTCCTGATAGCGGATCAGCTTCTCATCCCTCATCTCCGGCTGGCGTGCCTTCACGCGCTCGATCCACTCGTCACTGATGACCACCGGCACCAGATCCGGCTCCGGGAAGTAACGGTAGTCCTGTGCGTCCTCCTTGGATCGCATCGCGTGGGAAGACTCCTTGTTGTCATCCCAGCGGCGGGTCTCCTGGACGACCTTTTTCCCCTCCTCGATCAGTTCGATCTGGCGGGCGCGCTCGCCTTCGATGGCTCTCGCAATCGCCTTGAAAGAGTTCAGGTTCTTCATCTCGGTACGTGTTCCAAACTCAGCGGCTCCCGCCTCCCTGACGGACAGGTTGACGTCGGCACGCATGGAACCTTCGTTTAATTTGCAGTCCGATGCGCCAAGATACTGGATGATCAGCCTCAATTTTTCCAGATAGGCAATGACCTCCTCCGCGGAGCGCATATCCGGTTCCGACACGATCTCGATCAGCGGAACGCCGGAACGGTTGTAATCCACGATGGACACGTCCTCCCACTCGTCGTGCACCAGTTTTCCCGCATCTTCCTCCATATGGATCTCGTGGATGCCGATCGTCTTTTTGCCGGCAGCCGTCTCGATCTCCACGCCGCCGTTGCGGCAGATCGGCAGATACAGCTGGGAAATCTGATAGTTCTGCGGATTATCCGGGTAAAAATAGTTCTTGCGGTCAAATTTACAATACTGGGTGATCGTGCAATTCGTCGCAAGTCCAACTGCCATCGCATATTCCACCACCTGCTTGTTCAATACCGGAAGGGATCCCGGCATGCCGGTGCACACCGGGCAGGTGTGGCTGTTGGGCGCTCCGCCAAAGGCTGTCGAGCACCCGCAGAAAATTTTTGTCTTTGTCGCTAATTCTACATGGACTTCCAGTCCGATTACGGTTTCGTATGTTTTGCTCATCTATCTCATCCTCCCACTGTCATCGTGCCAACGGACTGTGTTCGTAGCTTCTGGTCTGCTCGTAAGTGTATGCTGCGCGGATGATTTTTTTCTCCGCGAAGCAATCGCCGATGAGCTGTAAACCGATCGGGAGTCCGCTCTGATCCGTTCCGCATGGAAGCGTAATTCCCGGAAGTCCCGCAAGGTTCACGGAAATCGTATAGATGTCGCCCAGATACATTTTCAGCGGATCGCTCAAGGACTCGCCAAGCTTCGGTGCCGTCGTCGGTGCCGCCGGTCCCAGGATCACGTCATATTTTTCAAATGCCTTGTCAAACGCCTGCTTGATCAACGCCTTCGTGCGGAGTGCCTTTAAGTAGTAGGCATCATAGTAACCGCTGCTCAGCACGAAAGATCCCAGCATGATACGGCGCTTCGCTTCCGCGCCGAATCCTTCGGAGCGGGTCTTTTTGTACATATTGTGAAGCCCGTCATACTGCTCTGTGCGATAACCGTATTTGACCCCGTCAAAACGTGCCAGGTTGGAACTCGCCTCCGCGCAGGCGATGACATAGTAAGCCGGGATTGCATACTCGACCAGACTTAAATCAAACTCCTCCACGATCGCACCTTTCTCCTCCAGCTTCTTTGCCGCGCCAAGGACCGCCGCCTTTACCTCCGGGTCCAGTCCGTCGCCGAAATAGTCTCTCGGGATACCGATCTTCATCCCACGCACATCATCCACAAGCGCCGTTGTAAAATCATAGTCCTCGCGCTGCACCGATGTGGAATCTTTGACGTCATGTGATGCGATCGCCTCTAAGATTGTCGCACAGTCGGTCACATCCTTGGCGATCGGTCCGATCTGATCCAGGGAGGAGCCGTAGGCAATCAGTCCGTACCGGGATACCGTTCCGTAAGTCGGCTTGATGCCGGTCACGCCGCAGAAGGAGCTCGGCTGCCGGATCGAGCCGCCGGTGTCGGAACCGAGCGCATAGCTGCACTCTTCCGCTGCAACCGCCGCGCAGGAACCGCCTGACGAACCGCCCGGCACATGCCCGGTATTCCATGGATTTTTTGTCACGCCGTACGCCGAAGTCTCGGTCGTGCTTCCCATGGCAAACTCATCCATGTTCGTCTTGCCGAGGATGACCGCTCCTGCCTTTTCCAGATTAAGGACAGCCTCCGCTGTGTAGGTCGGGACGAAATTGTATAAAATTTTGGAAGAACAAGTCGTAAGCAGCCCCTTCGTGCACATGTTGTCCTTGATCGCTACCGGCACACCCGCAAGCGGTCCGGTCAGTTCTCCCGCATCAATCTTCGCCTGCACTTCCTTGACACGCTTTAATGCACCCTCTCTATCGACCGTCACAAAGCTGTGCACCTGTGCCTCACGCTTCTCAATCGCATCTAAAGCCGCCGTCACTGCCTCCTCGACGGTCACTTCTTTTTCTTTTATCTTTCTGCCGAGTTCCACGGCAGTCAAACTCATCAAACTCATCTGTTTTCCTCACTTTCCCTCTTTCATGCGCATGCACGCTCTCTCATGCCCTGCCCTATGAAATCGTCTTCGGAACCTTAAAGCCGCCGTCTTTTTTCACCGGAGCGTTCGCAAGTGTGTCCACACTTCCGTCGCCATTTGTCACCACATCCTCCCGGAATACATTATTCACCGGGAATACATGCGACATCGGTTCCACGCCCTCCGTGTCCAGTTCATTGAGTTTGTCAATGTAATCGAGCATCTCCCCCATATCTTTCTTCGCCCGCTCTTTTTCCTCGTCGTCAAGCTCCAGCTTCGCAAGGATTCCGACGTACTCGATCGTCTCATCGGAAATCACGTTCTTCGGTGTGCGCTCTGTCTGCGCTCCCTGCTTCTCCCCTTTCGCCTCTGCACCGTCCGCTGCCCATCCTGCAGTTCCATTCAACTGCACGCTATCTGTCGTCTGTGCCGCATTCCCGACACCCACGTATGTCACCATGCCGTACAATGCGCAGTCACAGATACCGGTATTGTTCCAGTCTGCACGGATTCTCGTACCCTCGTAGTGCATGCCGCATTTTTTCATGACCTCTCCGGAATACGGATTCTTCGGATCATGTCTGGACTCCAGCCGCAGTACGCCGACCTCCTCAAACAGATAGCGCATGACCTCGGCAAGTGCCTCCGTGGTAATGCCTTTGTGCCAGCGGCTCCTGCTGATGCAATAACCGATCTCGCAGGACTGTGCCTTTTCATTGCGGCTCACGACAGCGATACTGCCGACCGGCTCTCCGCTCTCCTTTTCCTCGATACACCACTGGTATACCTCCGGATTGTCATAGGCCGCTACCCACTCTTTTAATATCTGTCTGCTGATCTCTGCGCTCTCGTGTGTCGGCCAGGTCAGAAACTTTGTGACCTCAGGATCGCCCGCCCAGTTCTCATACATTTTTTCTGCATCTTCTAATGTAAAACGTCTCAAAATCAGCCGCTCTGTCTCAAGCCGTTTTGTTCCCAAATCTTTCACTGTCATTCTCCTCTCTGCATCCCGTACGTCCCGCCGAAACGCTCCCGCACTTTTGCATTCAGCTTTTTGTATACTCTCTCAATCATCCACGGTTCACTGCACGCCGCGAGCGCCTCCTCCAGGAAAAACCACCGCACACCGCTGTTCTCGTCCGGCTTGATGCGAAGCACTTCCTCTTCATCCGCCTCCAGAAGATACGACACATTCAGATGCAGATGCGACGGCACGTAGACTCCACGCTTTTCATGCCCGTCGACCGTCAGAATCTCAAGTGAAAAGATATCTTCCGAAATCGCCCGTATCTCTGTCACACCGGTCTCCTCCATCGCCTCGCGCTTCGCAACCGCCAGAAGGTCTCTGTCTCCGTCCGCATGACCGCCCGTCCACGCCCACGAGTGATAAATGTTATGATAGATCATCAGCACCTTATCGTGCGTGGCGTTCAACAGCCACGATGACGCTGTCATATGCGCCACCTGATTCTCTCTTGTAAATAAATCCGGCTGTGTGGCAAGAAGCTGCCGCATCACTGCCTGATCGTGTGCTTCCTGCTCATTGTACGGCTTGTAGTCTGCAATCTGTTCTTCTATGTTCATGTGTGGTTCCTTTTCCTGCTGTTATTTTAAGCCGTTTTGTTCTTTGGGTCTTGTCTACGGTTCCAGGCGGCTTAGAATCTAAAAGGGATTTAAGCCGCTTTGTTGCTTTTTATGGTTCCAGGCGGCTTAAATCCCTTGGGAACAGGGTTGTCTCGCGGACATTGTCCTCGCCGACCAGCTTCATGGTCAGGCGCTCAAGTCCGATTCCCAGTCCGCCGTGCGGCGGCATGCCGTATTTGAATACCGCCAGATACTGTTCCATGCCCTCGGTCGTCATGCCGCGCTTCTCGATCTTATCCAGCAACATCTGATAATCGTGGATTCTCTGACCGCCTGTCGTGATCTCCAGTCCGTGATACAACAGGTCAAAGCTCAGCGTGTATGTCGGATCTGCGGGATCGTCCATCGCATAAAACGGACGTTTTTTCGACGGGTAATGTGTCACAAACACAAAATCCGCACCACATTCTTCCTTATAATACTGTCCGATCAGCGCTTCCTCTTCCGGCTCAAGATCGTAAGGATTTCTAATCTGGCGGTGATATTTTTCCGCCACTTTCTGTTTCGCCTCATCAAAGCGAACCGCTGGGATCTGCTCCACATTCGGAAGCGTCACGCCAAGCATCTTTAATTCCTTGGCGTAATCCCGCTCCAAAAGCTTCATGGTATATTGTAAAAATCCGGTTTCCATCGCCATGATGTCCTCAAATCCGTCGATGTATCCCATCTCAAAGTCAAGGCTGGTATATTCGTTCAAATGACGCTTGGTATTGTGCTTTTCCGCACGGAACACCGGCGCGGTCTCAAATACCCGGTCGAACACGCCCACCATCATCTGCTTGTAGAACTGCGGGCTCTGCTGCAGCACTGCCGGTCTGTGAAAATACTCCAGCCGGAACAAATTCGCGCCGCCCTCGGCGCTTTTCGCTCCGATCTTCGGTGTATGAATCTCCGTAAACCCTTCGCTGTACAGAAAATCACGGAATCCTCTGACCACGCCCTCCTGGATGCGGAACTTCGCCCGCTCTCTGACGTTGCGCAACGCAATCGCACGGTGATCCAGATTCGTCTCCAACGTCGTTGGCAGTTTCCACTTGGAAATCGCAAACGGAAGCTGTTCCGCCGGTTCCGACAACACGCGGATTGTATCCAGACGTACCTCAAATCCGTTCGGCGCGCGGTGCTCCACCCGCACGTTTCCCTCCACCTCGATGGTCGACGCTTCCTTCAGTTCTTTTAAATCGAACTTTGTTTTTCCCTCTTCAAATACGCACTGCAGTAATCCCTCTCTCTTGCGCAGGATCACAAATGCAACCTCGCCCATATCGCGGATGGTGTGGACGGCGCCATTTACTTTTACCTGTTTTCCCTCGAAATCCCCGGAAAGGATTTCACTGATTTCCACCGTTTCTTTTTTGCTCACTCCTGTTACATATTCCATATTGTACGCTCCTTTTCGTCCGGTGCTGCCGGATTGATCTAGGTGCGGGACGGGATTCCTTTCGTGCATCGGCTGCTTTCTCAAGAATCATGTGTGCATTTGCCGCACACTTGCGCCGACATTGGCTGACTGCCTGATGCGGTATGCAGAGCACTCTCTGCCTTTCCGCAAGATGCATATCCCGTCTGTCAGGGCTTCTGCTCTATAGGATGCACTGCTTTCTCATTTAACCTGATGCAATATTTCCTATAGACCAAGAAAGAATCCTGCTTTGCAGGATTCTCCGCCTGCGGCGGGTTGCTCCAGCGACATAATTCTACTCCGACGCAGTGCGATCCTGCCGGAGGGCTTTTTCATTCATAGGACGTAATTTCCTATGAATGAAAAAAGCCCCGGAAAGACAAACTGTCTTTCCGGGGCGGGATCTTCTTCTGCAACTTCTGCTTGTATTCCCGCGGTACCACCCGCTTTGAAAAATGATTCGTAAAAATCATTCTTCCACTCTTTGTGCTTAACGCGCACCAACGTACTGACCTACTTTACCGCTGCCGTCCCACTCTTACTTCTACCCGCAGGATAACCGCCTGTTCGACCAGTCTGCTCCAGAGTGTTCCCGTTATCTGCTCTCCCAAACAGCGCTCTCAGTCGGTGACGCTGTATTCCTGTCGATGTCTGAAGATAAGAGTCTCCTTCATAGCCTTTCATGCTTTAACAATTTAATGTTGTAACATTTATACCACATCATTCTGGGGTTTTCAAGATATTTTTTCAAATATTTTGTAAAATATGTGCGGCACGGTGCATTGCCGGCATCTTCTCTATATTGCGCCTTTTTCTTTTAAGTACGCCAGAAATCCCTCGCATCCGGCATCTACATCCCGGTAGGTATCCTCAAAATTACCGCTGTACCAAGGGTCTGCGATCGAGCAACCCGATCTGTCCGTGTAATCTAACAACAGCCGGATCTTGCCCTCCGTATCTGCTCCCGTAATCCTGATCGTATTGCGGATATTCGCAGTATCTGCACAGAGCAGATAGTCATAATGCTCATAGTCTTCCCTTGTCACCTGTCTGGCGCGCTTGCCGCTAAAATCCGTGTACGCCGTCCCGCCAATTCCCCGCCGTCTTAATTCTGCCTGCGCCGGCGGATAGATCGGATTGCCTTTTCCGTTCCAGATCTCTTCTGTGGAGGTGGCGGCGGAAGCAATCTCGAAGCGGGAGGTGAGATGCCGCTTTTCGACTTTGTCTTTTAAAATGAACTCTGCCATGGGGGAACGGCAGATGTTGCCGTGGCAAACCATGAGGACTTTAATTTTTCTTTGCATATATTAGTATAACCTCGATTTTCCTTATATTTACTAGGGTTCTAGCCATTTTCCCTTAGAACCCTATCTCGATATATCTTAGCATATTATTTCTTATCTTGGTAGGTAAAAGCTGTACAAATGGCTGTAAATTTTACCACTCGTACAGCAGCCCTATTTTTTCTCCCAGTTTTATACCGCACTCACTCTTTTCAATTCTCTCTTGGCATTCTCCATATCCACCAATGCCATCTCCTTTTTTAACTGCTCCCTTACTTTCATCTGCTCCAGTTCGTCCTTGGCATCTTCTAATTTGAGATGCGTGTACACATTCAAAGTTGTTGCTATATCTGCGTGTCCCATGAGATATTGCAATGTTTTAACTGCTATTCCCGATTTTGCCATATTCGTGCAGTAGGTATGTCGGCATATATGGGGTGTAATCTTTGGCAATTCCACCTTGTAAATTTTATTGTATTTCTCAACAGAATGTTGAAATTTCTTTTCCCACTGATATGCCAACATTGATTTCCCCTTATCATCCAAGAACAGAAAACCGCTGACACCATCAATCATCTGTTCCACCTTTGGTTTCTTTCTGCTTGAAATGATACGCTTAAATGCTTCGTACACTTCATACAACACCTTATCAGTATTTCACAAAGCATTTACACCGCTATAATGAGTGGGTGCAGAATAATCCAGACAAAGCAAAGGCTGAGGGATTAGAGGAATTACCGATTATTCCGCTTCATGGGTTGAGACATTCATGTGCTACCTTGCTTAATTATCTGGAAGTCAACATCATTGAAATATCAAAGACATTAGGACATTCAACCTGTTCCACTACAATGAACATCTATGCTCATAGCTTTGAGGAACAGCAAGAGGAAGTAGCAACAAAGGTAAATGAGTTCTTACGATTGAACGCATAAATAATTGAGAGCCAGAGGAAAAAATCCAAAGGCTCTCATTTAGTCATCATTCATCTTTCAATTCCATGTGGTCAAGGGCATATTGTAAAGCCATGCTGATTAGTTCATTACGAGAACGATTCGTTTTAGCTGCTAAATCGTTATATTCCTCTTGCAAGGCTCTATCTATGCGTATCGTCATGGTGACAGATTTATCTTCTTTTGGTGTTACGATAAATTTCTCCATAATGCAATTCCTCCATTGGTTTTGATTACATTATAGTATTGACAAGAGGTGTAAAACTATGACACAATAGTGAGTTAAAATTGTACTGTACTTTTGTGTTACACTCTGCTATAATGCTAATATCAACCAAAACTTGGAGGTATGGCATTATGAAAGATAAATCAACCAAAAGCAATGGAAAGAAACCTATTTTCAAGAAGTGGTGGTTTTGGGTAATTATTGTTGTTATTCTGGCCGCTATCTTTGGAAACACAGGAGCAAAGAACGGTGTTGAGGACGGAGCAAAAGACGCAATCAATTCAGCGGAACAGCAAGCAACATCTGACAAATTCGTTGAAGATGTGAAAACCGCTATTTCTGGTGCTATTGACAGTGACAATGAAGCAATCACAGATGTTGCGTTGAAAGACAAAGATTTGTGTGTAACAGTTGATTTGAGTAAAGCAGACCCCAGCCCTCTTACAATAGAGGACTTGGCAATCTCTCGTACAAGTTCAATCACAGACGCTATACTTGAACTTACTGATTACGACAGTCAATGGAACACGATAACAGTTGATTTTGGAGATGTTGGCAAGGTCGTATGTGACAAAGACAGCATAAAAGAAAATGAAGCAGGTGGACGATACTTCCCATCAGAAATCTTTACATTAAAATAAATGGGGAAAACAAAGAGAGCCTTGACAGGAACAACAACCAGTCAAGGCTTTTCTTTATGCTATCGTAATACTAAACTTACGGCGTGATATGGTGTGATAGACCGAGTTAGGGAAAGTAGAAATCCCAAAAAGGTAATACGGATATCACTTATGAAGGGAGTATCCCAAAGTTTGTGTAAACCTCCAAACTGATGTAAGATAAAATTACTCAGTTTGGAGGTTATTTTTATGGCAAGAAGAAAAGACAGCCCACAAAAAGCAGCAATGAGAGAAATGATGCGTGACTATCTGAAAAATAATGATATCAGCATCAAAGATGGCACCGATGTAAATAGCATCATGCGTGACATGATGTCTGTCCTTTTGGAAGGTGTTTTGGATGAAGAACTGGATGAGGAATTAGGATATTCCAAGTATGACTACCGAAACAAAGAAACAGACAATAGTAGAAATGGACATTCCAGTAAAACCATGCACACCAGTTATGGAGATATGGATGTAGCTATACCAAGGGATCGTAACGGTAATTATGAACCACAGCTGATTAAAAAGTATCAGAATACTATAACTCAGGACATGGAAGAAAAAATACTTTCCATGTATGCTAAAGGAATGACCACCGGAGACATTGAATCTCACATGCGTGAAATGTATGATATTGATATTTCTGACAGCACAATAAGCAGAATCACAGACAAAATCCTGCCTATTGTAAAGGAATGGCAGGAACGTCCTCTGGAAGAAGTGTATGCCGTTGTATTTATGGATGCCATCCACTATTATGTCCGCAGCGAAGGACGTATTGTAAAACGCGCAGTCTACATCGCCCTTGGTATCGACATGAATGGAAAAAGGACGTCCTTGGCATGTATGTTGGAGAAAACGAAAGTGCGAAGTTCTGGCTTTCTATCATGAATGGATTAAAAAACCGGGGCGTTGAGGATATCCTGATGGCATGTGTTGACGGTTTGAATGGATTTCCACAGGCAATCGAGGCTGTTTATCCCAAAACAGAGATTCAGCAATGCATCATTCATCAGATCCGTAATTCAACGAAGTTTGTTTCTTACAAAGATATCAAAAAACTAATGGCTGATCTGAAGCTTGTATATGCGGCTCCAACGGAAGAAACCGCTTTAAATGAGTTAGAATTGTTCAAAGATAAATGGGATTCCAAGTACCCGAAAATCTATAAATCCTGGCACGATAACTGGGCAACTTTGTCCACATATTTCAAATATCCGGAGGCAGTAAGACGTCTAATTTACGCCACAAATGCCATTGAAGGATTCAACCGTCAGCTCCGAAAAGTCACCAAAAGCAAGACGGTTTTCCCGTCAGATGACAGCCTTTTGAAAATGCTGTATCTGGCAACCCTGGATATCACGAAAAAATGGACAGGACACCGGCAGGACTGGGGGCAGATCCATTCCCAGCTGGAAATCTATTTTGAAGAATGTCTAATCGGACGCAACCTGTAAAAGCGCTTGTTTTAGGCAGGTTTTATTGACATGCCCCAAAACTCCTGTATAATGCAGATATGGGCAGAACCTGAAAAAGCGGCTCTGCCCACTTGTAACTATTCACAAATCTTATATCAGTTTTTAACGTTTACACAAAACTTGAAACGGTCTCCTTATGGAGAGCTATGGAGAGATAGGGCGAGTGCCTGTTAATCTTTATAAAACTTTTAACTACAATGTAATACCAACCATGCCATTCAGAATGCTGTCTTACCTATGCCAACTGCCTTTCTGACATTTTTGTCGTTGATGTAACTATTTCGTAACAGTTATTCCCCTATTTTTTCATTTTCCTATAATTTACCGAATAATATGCACATTCGTTCAAAATGATAGTGTTGCAATACACCACTCTTTTTCCTATGAAAGTATCGGCTCATACTCTCCTACGCTCTCTATCCCTCCATAGTTGTAGCACCCCTTGTAAAAATTTTCTTTATCAAGAATACGTTTTACAAGCATAACATTAAAGTCCGCTCCCTTCCTGCCCTTGTACCCTTCTGCTTTCATAAACTCCGATATATTTTTTAATGTCATATCGGGCATAAGCTGTTTTAACTGGAACACCCTTTGTACCGCTTTTGCCTCTGTTGCATTTACATACAATTTTTTGCCACCACGCAGACACTCATAACCAAATGGAGCGCCACCGCCTGCATAACCACCGTCCTTTGCTTTCTGCAATCGTCCACGTTTTAATTTCAATGCTATCTCCAACCGCTCATACACGTCCAACAGTTCAAACATACCATTTACAAAAATCTCATTGGGATTTTGCGTGTAGATAGAATAATTCGGTCTGTCGATTGCTCTGATATCCACATTGTTCTTTTTAAGTTCCCTATGTAACAAAATTTTCACCAAGTCTGACCGCCACAGACGATTTGTTGACAGTACAACAATATATTGAATTTTATTTTCTTTCAGTGAAGCAAGCATATCAAGCAGACCGTCACGCTCAATACTCATTTCGTCCTCATTAGCTTTCGCTCCGCTGATACCCTCGTCCTTAAAAATCTCTATCAAGTTGTAACTTTTGGAACTGCAATATTTTTCAATTTCCGCACGTTGCTCCGCTAAGGAATATCCCTGTTTGACCTGCCCTTCTGTTGACACCCTTATGTAGCCATATACATTTACAATGTTGTTTTCCATGTAACCGAACCTCCGTTATAAATAATTTTTTTATAACAGCAATTTCAATTTCGGTTAAAAAAAAGGGAAACAAATACAAAAAAGAGAACTCCACCGAGTTCTCGTAGTAATTGGTAGGTCTAGGGCAGTACTTATCAACTACATGCTACCATTGCACCATGTCGCCGCAACAACCTAGACCTAAAATCATAATGATTTCGATTGCTTTCTTCATACAATTACCTTTTCCTTTCATAATTAAATGTTTAATAACATCATACAAAAAGCCGGAAATTATCGTATTAGATAGAAATCCTATTATGTTGGCGACACTTGGAATTGAACCAAGATCTGCTGCTAACTATATTGAATAATATGTATTATTATATAACACCACTACCATATAATCAATGTGTTATGTCAATCTGGTATAATTTCTGCTAACCGTTCTTCAACATCAATACCATAAGCCTTTGCAATCTGTCCTACCATCACACCAAATATTCCCCGTAATTCTCCAATCGCAGAAAGAAATATCCAATTGCATATATTTCCCTGCATATTGGCATATTTTCTAAACTCATCATCATCTTTGCATCTACTCAAAAACTTATTACATGCATTTCGCATCGCCCTAGAACACTCTTCTAACTTACTGCCTTCTTTCATTCTAGGTATTTCAGATGTTATCATATTTCTAATTTCAGTCACAGACTCAACTACCGGAAATACTGTTTCTAATTCATATGGTGAATACAACACTCTTTTTGCTTCCAAAAAAACAATAATCCTTTTTGCAATATCTCTTTCCGCTTCATCTGGATTCCATGATATACCAAATACAGGACAGCTTATGCCTGTTAATTTATTTAATATGTTAATCTTCTTAATCACATTTCTCAATACTATATGCCTCCTTACAAAAGTATCTTCATACTCATTTTACAGCCATGATATATTTATATCAAGTGTTCTTTCTTTTAAAACCATTTCTATTTTTATCTCACTTAATCGCAGAACCGAAATAAGTAAATCACAGGTAAAAACTTAATCACAAAATGTTAAAAAGCTTATTTTTACTAGCTTTTCTCAATTTTATTATAGACTGCCGTGGCAGATGAAGAGGACTTTAATTTTATCTTGCATATCTTCGTTTTTCCTTGTATATACTTATTTTTCCTAGGTTTTATCACACTTTCACGGCATCTAACCTAGTGTACCTATCCTAGCATAAAATTGCATATTTTACCATATCTCGGTAAGTAAAATGAGTCCAAATCTAGGTACAAACCCGATTCGTACTCATCAGTACTTTTTCCTATACCCTTTATTTCTTTACCGAGCACACTTTTCATTTCTTTTTCTATGCTTTCACGTCGTTCTATTTCTTTTTGTGCGTCCTCTAACTTAAGGTGTGTATACACATTTGAGGTAACACTTATATCTGTATGTCCCATTAAATATTTCAATGTTTCTACAGATATTCCTCGCTTTGCCGCATTCGTACAAAATGTATGACTGCACACATGCGGTGTTATCTTAGGAAGTTGCACTCGATAAATTCTGTTGTACTTCTCAACCACATGCTGAAAGCGTTTTTCCCATTGATAAGGCATCATTGGTTTTCCACGCTTATCCAAGAACAGAAAACCTGTATAACCATCTATCATTTCCTCCACCTTAGTTTTTTCGGTTCTATACTATCTTTTTGAATGTTTCGTAAACTTCATCCGACATTGGCAATACTCGTGTTCCTGCGTCAGTTTTTGTTTTTTTTCTATGTATTTTCCCTTTTTGCCTACATACTACAACTGATGACTCACGTTGATTGTTCTTTTCTCCAAGTCGATATCCTCTAACGTAAGTCCGCAAAACTCGTCTATTCTCTATGCACTTGTCTTGACTTCCTCAACGCTCTCAACGCCTTCACATACCGCGATCCTGTTTTTATCCAGTTTCACTCCTACAACAGGAACACCAATTTCAATCATCATTTTCAGTTTGTTCTCGTCATATTTCACCCTTGCATTGGCAGTTTCATAAACTCTTTTACCATTTTCAACCGATACAGCTACAACAACATTAATAAGAGCCATACATCTTCAGCACTATATAAAAGTCGAAATGCAAAACCATTTTTCAATCTATAAAAATAATCAAGACGCTCTCTATCATCACCCCATCTTTTCTGAATCTCACATATTATTAATGAAACTCTAAACACAACTAACGATAAAATAGATAGGCTCGTAAAAAATGTATTCCTATGTTAACCATATCCAAAACATTTTTTACAGTGCTTTCTCCTTTTATCTCAAAAATCAAAATAAGTAAACTAACGGTAAAAACTTATTTATAAAATATTTAAAAGTCTCATTCCACCAAGTTCCTACAAATTCATCAAAATATATCGTACTAAATAAGCAATATTTCTTAATATAAATTAATATAAACTAAACAATCAAACGTACAATCGCAAATAAATACCTTTTCTTAAGACCAAATAAAAAAGCTCTTCAACTTTTAGTCTTTAATCATATATAAATTCATTAATGCGATCATTCAAATACATGTGATAATAGTCCAACTTAGAATAATTCTTTTCTTGAAAGAATTTATTATTACAGTTATGAGATAAATAATATGATAATTGAATCAAATAATTGACACTATGCTTTTGAGCCTCTGCTTTTAGCTTTCTCTTAGTATCCCATATCCCACCAATAACGCCACAACAAACCCCACATGCATTTAATACTGCTGAAACACTATCTGGCACATGCGTGATAGCCGTGGCCATAGTAGAAACTAAAGGAAACATTACGGTTTTTACTCCATAAACACTTTCAATTTTAATATCTCGCATTCGTTTGAAATATTCTTCTTTAGCTTTTTGAAATTCATTCATTCTTGCATTAAATATATCATTAATTATTTTTTCGTCATCAACATTCATAATTATCTCACTCATTTTTTGCATTTCAGTAAAAAATAATCGACGTTCATCTTTAGATTTTTCTCTAAAAGAAATTATTTCTTTCGCAGAAAGTTTTTCAATACCATATGGTATAAAATTTGCAAAGGTTAAGGCTCCCAGTTTGGTCAAATTATCTCCCCGACATATATCATCATCCAAATTACCGTGATAATCCATAAAATTTGAACAAAGCCATGAAAAATCATAGTCCGTTGTAAGTGTAATGTTATTCTTTTTTGCTATATAATTAGCTAAATAAATCATATAGGTATTTGCAAATTCTCTAGGCACACGATAAAATCCTTCATCATCACGTTTATTACCAGCTATTAGCAATTCTCTTAACTGAACATCTGCTTTCCCTTCATGCAATCGAACATAATTTCCATCCATATAATCAGTTTCCGATAGCGCACATGCCCACTTTGATTCATCAATGACTTTTTTAAAATCTCCAAATATCTCTGTAGCATATTTTCCTGGAACAATATTTGCAACTATATCATTTTCTTCAATTACTTCCCTTATCTCACTCCTATCATCTGGAACGTACCCCTCTGGAACAATTCTATATATTTTATCCCATAATAAACAAGCATTCCAAAGCCATTCTTTATTATTAAATTCAATTGTTGGATAATATAATGTTGCATTATAATTCATTTTTTCATCTCCCGTAAAATAATCATTAAAAATTTGTTTCAAGGTCTAATTATAATTTAGGAAAATTAGTATCCAAATTTTCTTATAACTACTCCACTTAATCACAAAAATAAGTAAATCATCAATAAATATTTACAAAATGTTCAAAATCCCTATTTTACTAACATTCCCGCGATTTTATTGAATATTGCCGTAGCAGATGAAAAGGACTTTTATCATGATTTTCACTCTCCTTGTTTTGCCCGGGAAATCTCTAGTTTACAAAGGCTTCTGGGGGATTATGGTGAAATGCTTCGAAATGATAGATTGTGGCAGATCAGAGTAAAACGAGCATGTTATTACTACTTGTTAGTAGGAAAATAGAATGCAGTTACTCCTAAAAATATTTCTATACTTCCGAGCAATTTGTTATTACTTCATAAGTCAAGTATTTCACTATAAGAATTTCTGCAGCTATTTTTTCTTTGCTAATAGCTGGAATTGCAATATATTCTTCTACATCTCCCTTCTCTTCAAGGGCTTTATGATTATAATCAAGTTCTACCCGCTAGCCTAATTCATCAATAAGCAGCTGCCCTACACCCTCATGTACTAATATGTTTTTCTAAGTAATCATAGCTCATAGAAGTCAACTCCTTTCTTTGAGATACTATTCTGCAGACAAAACTCTTCATTAATTTTGATTACGAGAATTATGAACATTTTTAACAAAACAATGTAGTCATGTTGCTGACACCTTTCGTCTAACGAGTTCGTATCATGAATATATCTATTCCGTAGATCAAGACCATTGGAGAACTCAGACTTATTTAATACATAATCAAAATATTCCCATTCAGGCTTCGCTAGCAATGAACTTCCCACTGTTATTTCACCATCGCTAATAAGTTTTCTTAATATTGCACTATCTTTATATTGCAAACAAATAACACCCTTATCATTTAATTCCCGCAGAATCCATATTCGCTCATAATTCAAAGATAGTATTCCATCACTTACAAAGATATCTCCACGTTCTAATAACCAATTAAGCTCGTCAAGATTATATTCTTTTATCTCTTCTGGTTTTACATTTTCAAATTGGAGTAATTCAAAAAAAGTATTATACTTGCTCCCTGTTTTCTTAGTATATGAAAGCATACATTGATCAGAAAACATATCATGTATTTCCCGCACAATTTCGTTACTTTTCGCATATGCATACTTATTTTCAATCAAACTCGGAATTTCTTTATATCTCACTGATCCCGATGTCATTTCATATAATTCTCTATCAATCTCTCCTTCTTCGCAGAAAAGCTTAAACTGCTTAGTTACCCCGTCCATAACTGTAGCCACACGCCCATACTTACTAAGAATGCTGTCGTCCTTTTCAGGCATAATACACATAAATCCATTTGCGTCAAATTCGTTTTTTAAGTAGACTTCAAAAAACCATTTAATTATATCCTCTAAATAAATGTCAAAGCTATTAAGTATATCAATGTAACCTTGCATTTGTACATCGGAAAGTGCATTCAACAATTCAAAAGACCGCCCTCTTTGATACATTCCATTCCCCTGAGCAGATAACAAACGTTCAAACCTTTCCTCCTTCAAGCTTCCTGCAGTAAAAGAACATATCATAAAGCCATCTGTATACGTAAAAAGATAAATAAAATTATTCAGCAAGGTAGGATAGTCCAAATTATCTTTTATCCAATTGGAGTTGTATTTTGCAGTAATATAACCATCCAAAAAAACTAATTCCTGGTCTTGGTTTTCAGGAGAAAACGATACATTTATGCCTATTTCCTGTTTAATTATTGGCATTGTATTTTCAGTCCAATATCGTTCATACCTCTTCTTGGCAAGATGCTTAAGTTTTACATCGGCTTCGAATTCTTTCACATTTTTTGACTTACCATTCATAATTAAGTCTAAAATATTTGTATTTACTACATTCCCGCTAATATAGGCTTTTATCGTATTATATTTATCCTCTCGCGTTAAACCTTTAGGGAAATAGTACTTAGTCTTCCCATTATCTTTCCTCAGGTAAAAGTCAACAATAAATTCAGCTCCAACCTCTGAGTCTTTAATCATTTCAGTAATCTGCGCATCAAACTTCTCAACAAACTTTTTGTTTTCCAAAAGCTTGTTTGGTGACATATGAAGTCCCTCTACAATTTGTTTGAAATGGTCCGCCGAGATTTTCTCATATAACTTATATGTATAGAAATATTCCCAAAACTCATCCCAAAACATAACTTCACATGCATCATATATAGGAACAATCTTATCTTCCATAATACCCAAGAAAAATGATCTCACCTCTTTTTCGGCATTTTGAGAAAGTTCTTTATATTTTCGATAACACTCATCACTCCAGCTATTTACACAATTGTACTTATCAAAAAATTCTTTAATGTTGCTTAATTCCAAAACTCTATTTACATTGGATAAATCCAATTGATTTTGGGCATAGGAATCCAAGACAGGTGGTATCTTTTTTTCTTCACCAGTAAAACAATATTTTATTGAAAAATACTCTCTCATTCTTAATCCTTTCACTAATTTACACCTTTATTTCCCCATTCATTAATTTGGGCAGAAATCTGTTCCTTGCTTCAACTAATTGCAAAAGTTGCATGTCTGCAACCTCAATTTTCTTATCTGATGCCACAACCATTTCTTCATACACTAACATTATTTTTTCACTGGACATCACAAACACTTGATCTTCTTGTCCAATAAATATCTTTAAATTGCATTTTCCTGAATTTTAAGAGTTCTTACCTGATTATCAAGATCTACAAGAATATCTAAAACATTCTTTATATCTACTCTATCAAATTCTGGCTGCTCATCTTCAAAATGTGTTCCTTTATTAAGGACACGCCAATTATCTTGTTTTCTAATCGCTTTTAAACTTTCTGTTATTGATTCCATACCAGATATTTTTTTTGTCTTACTGATTAGCGCATCAACTATAGAACTTATATCAGGCTGCGCTTTTGGTGATCTCATTGCTACTGCTATTTTTCCATTCGAAGTTTGAGAAATCTTGTTCCATAGATTATATGAAATACTCTCCATTGCTTGTCTACACTTAGCTGCTGCATCTTTTAACTCATTATCATTATATTTGCTTTGTGCCTTCTCTATTGGTGTTTTTGCATCTGAATATTCAACCGCTACACCTCGTTCTTGCAAGGAATCTGCCGGAAGGAATTTATAAATCACAGAATTTTTATCACTCCTTGAAGGGCCAAGCCTGTCCTTCAATTTCAAAACAAATTGATCCCCATGTGTCGAAAGAATAATCTGAATACCCGCAAAGTCCTCGTGATTCATTAATAGGTCAGCCACACCATTTCTGTGTTCATCATCAATAGCATTTACAATATCATCGAAAATAATAAAATTCATATTGTCTTTAATTGCCTTTGCTAATAGAATTGACAATCCCAGTATCTTTATATGTCCTTCACTTAACACCTGCAGTGCTTCAGAAGTGCTTCCATCCCTAAATTTTATTACCAACTTATTCGAGTTACTCGTTGGCAAACTAATGTCTGATAACATTTCAAAATCAGCATCTCCGCAATTAATAACATTATAATAATCAACTACTTTATCCTCTAAATCCTTTGCTATTAGCTCAGGCAACTTTTCTACGTAGGCAGAAAGATTCTCAATCATTTTTTTGTATGACTGTATTATTTGTTTATTGAAATCCGCTCGTAACTTTTCCTCTTTGATTTTTAATATGATCTCTTTACTATTCTTATCAAATTCTCCAATAAATGTGTTGCTCTCTTTTATTCGTTTTTCTTTATCAGATAACTGTGTCAATAACATTACTAACGTTTTTTCTTTATCCTTTAGTTCCTCAATTTCTTTCGTATATGCATCATTTTTCTTAATTGCAACATTATTATATTCCGAAAGTTTTTCTCCAATATCTTCATCTAATAAACTAATTATTTTTTTTGAAAAAACAAGCCATTGTTTTACAACATCTTCCATTTTTTCAATATCCGTCACCGCAACATTATTTAAATTTTCAGTTTTAACATTTAACAGACTTATTAAATCACTATTTTTTCCCACTAGAATTGACAATTCATCTATAATTCTTTTGCATTCATATGCATTACTATGAATTATCTGTTTGATTTTATCGATTTCTTCATACTCATGCAGTTTATTCTTTGCATATAAATATGGATTCCTTACAACCCTACTAATTGATGTTCCACAAGCAGGGCATTCATCTGTTTCATCTAGTTTAGATAATATTTCAAATAATTGCTTATAATTTACCTCTAACGCTTTATCAGCCAAAGTTTCACGATTTGCAATTATAGTATCAAGACATTTTTGTATTTTTCTACAATAGTTTTTTATTTCCAAATAATTCTGATATTCAACCAACTTTATAATTGATTTATCTTTGTCTTGAAGTCTAGTAGTTAATAATCCTGTTTCCGTATTATCATAATAATCAATAGCTTGTTGAATAGTTTTTATAGTATTGTCCGTTTTTGCAAGGTCAGCAATTGCCTTCTGCTCTTCCATCTTAAGTTTATTAAGTTCTTCTTGCAACGCCGTAAGTTCCTCTTTTTTTGCCTCTCTAACTGCTTGCTGCTCCTTAAACTTTTGCTCAGTTAAAGAACTTGTCGGTAGATATCTTTCATCAATATTTTTTGTAAATCCGTGAACAAATGCCGTAAATTCTGATAGTCCAAATAATGCTGCAATTCTTTCACTCTGACTTTTTGCCGTAAGTCCACTAATGTGTGAAAAATCTGTAATGCGATTTTTTTCTACAAAAGAAAAACGATATGTTTCATAATCTTCTTTTGCAATTCCCGCACTCCCATCTTCAAATAAACAATGAATAATAGGTGAATTCCCCTTTTTCGTAGATGTATTTTTTATATATGTTGGCAATTTAATATTATCTGTATCCGCTTCTTCAATACGCCCTAAAAGTCCATATTCTAACGCTTCACTAAAACTTGTTTTTCCAGATCCGTTCGGACCATATAAAAAAACATATTGCTTTCCGAGTTCAAATTTTCTACTGGTTGCAAAGCCTCTAAACGACTCAACCTCCAAAGTATTTATTCTCTTAATTTTTTTCCCAAAAGAGATATTACTTACAGAAAGATCACACAAAACAGAATCACAAACTTCATTTTTTACACTTACTAGATCTGCAAATTTTGTAACTCTCTTGCCACCTGCTGTTCCACCAGCTTCTTGCAATTCATCATAACTATTGAGTATTATATTTACAACCGTAATATCATACTGATCTAATTCATCGGTCTTTAATGAGTCTCTCCATTTTTTTAGTTCTTGTCCAATTATTGTTGTCATTCTTCAACTTCCTCTACTTTTTTCAGCATAAAAAGATTTGCATTTCAAATATTTCATAGTATTTACATTGTAAAACTATGCATCCTTCGCGTATAAATAATGCCGTCCCTATAATGTTGTAAAATCAATTAATAAATATGAGCAGATACTTATATTTAATCAAAGGATTTTCTTTTTCCTACATTACTTGCCCTTTTCACTACTATAAAAATGAATATTCTCAATAGTATATAATTGACCTTTCATAGTCCATCTCCTCCTCTCTTCCATTCTACCCCCATCGTCGTTCTATTTACAAGTATAATTTATCATATTATCTTCAATTTTTCTGCTCATCCTTCCCCTCTCAATCTCCCCCAGTTACCTTTCACACAATGCCCCCACTTGTATCCAGAGGCTTTCCCAGACTTCCTCATCTTTCATGTCAAACAATGGTTTTGTTTTGATTCCCGGAGTTGCAAGAATAGAACTGCATACTTCCCTATATTTTGCATTAAACTCCATTATTTTTTTGTTAGCCGCCTCGCTATCGAATGGGATTGATTGACAGATTTGCACTGCCAGAAGAATATCATTCTCCAGTTCCGTAAGTTTTCCCTTACGTTTCAAATATTCCAAAATTCCCTCCAGCGTCTTATCCATTTTCTCCATATACGCCACCTTCTCTTTCCTAATAATAAAAAATTTTGTCATACCGCATTTGTCGAAAATTATCATATTCCATCGGCATCTCGCAAAAAGCCCCAAGAATCTCCCCCTTTCTACCACCGCCCCCAAAATATCCCCTGCATCGTCTCTTCCATTACCAGACAAAAGGCATGTCCTCTTTCAGGATTCTTTCCCTGCGACAGATCGCTCCTGCCTCTTGCGACATCCTTTGTCATCGCCACAATACGATCCCCGCGGAGCCTTTTACTTCATAAGGCACATTTTTCCTATAAAATAAAAACGGGAAATCCGATCATTTTCCATCGGACTTCCCGTCATTCTTCTTATCCTATTTTCCCCATCCCCTACTCATAATCGAACTTCCCGTCGTTTTTCTCCTCCAGCGCCTTTATCATATGGTAGGTAAACTCATTGTACGGTGTCGGGATCCCCAGTTCACGCCCCATGCGCACCACCGCGCCGGCGAACATGTCCACTTCCGTGTGGCGCCCCGCATCCAGATCCTGCAGCGTGGAATAGCGCGCCCGATCCCGCACCTTACTGCCGAAAGTGGACGATGTATCCGCCTTGTCAAAATCGATCCCCTTTTTCTCCGCGATCCGGTCCACCTCTTCCCGCAGCCGGTCCCGCAAAAATGCCACATGCTCACTGTCACGGTAGGCGCCTACCCCGCATCCCACCATCGCCTGTGCCTGGTTGTTCGGCACGTTGAGCCGGAATTTACTCCAGATCTCCGTGAGTATGACGTCTGTTGCACGGTAGTGCAGCCCTGTATCCGCAAAAAGATCATTCAACGCCTCAATGCGTCCGGTTCCTCTGCTAAGATCCGCCTCTCCATATATAATACCGATGGTCGTCTCCGGATCGAATACCACCTGATTGCCCTTTCGCTCCGAGGCAACCTTGATCAATGAATGGACAATTTGGGACGGATCAATGATCTCTCCGATGATCTTCTCGCTGTCCACGCCGTTCATCAGGCTCATCACTGTCGTGTGTTCGCCGGCCACGGTCTGAATATCGCCAAGTGCCGGGCGAAGTGCCTGATACTTGGTGGCAACGATTAAAAGATCGACACCGGCAGCCTCCTCCGGCGTCCTGACCGCAGGGTGATACATCTGCCCGTTAATGATAAAGCCTTCCCTCTCATAGCGTGCCTTTCTCTCTCCCGATGCAACCACACACAGATCAATCTCTTTCTTTTTTGCAAGCCCCCACATAATATATGAACCCACTGCTCCTGCGCCAAGAATGGCAACCGACTGATATTTCATTACTTTGACCTTCTTTTTCCTGATGCCTGATTATTAATTTCTCGCTTTTGCCCGTAACTCCCTACTTCTTCTCCCGCAGCATTTTCAGATAGGCATTCTTCACTTCATTCTCATGCCGGAGTCTTCCGATCTCATCCTTTAAATACTGCACATACTCTCTTGTCAGCTTCACGCCGCCCCGGACCGCTACATCCTCATGCTGCTCCATCTCATCCAGCCACTGCTGCAACGATTTATCCCGAATATCATTAAATGTCGTATCTTCCTTAAAAAACATCGCTCTCTCCATTCCCCGCATCATTTTTCCACGCATCCGCATCTTCCAGTTCCAACCGCATCAGCACGAGTTCCTGCCATCTGCCGTCGCGTGTCAGAAAGCCCCGCGGATTTCTTCCATATTCCACAAATCCGTACTTCTTATACAGTATCACCGCGGTCTCATTGTCACCGACCACCTCAAGCTCCAGCTGGCGGAATCCAGCTTCTTTCGCGCAGTCAATGCAGGCGTCGGTCAGCGCCGCACCGATTCCCTGTCCCCAGTATTCCCGCAGGATACTAATGCCGAAATCCGCGCGGTGCCTTAACTTTTCACGCGTACTAAGCGCATGGTTTCCCGCCGATCCCACAAGGATGCCACCCACAAATGCACAGATCTCAATCTCCGTGCGGCTCTCCTTTTGCGCGGCAAGCCGCTCTTCCATATCCTCCACCGTATGCGTCCCCTCGTCCACATACGTTGTCAGAAAATCCGTCTCTGCATGTGCCTGCGCAAAATAATGCAGAAACGCCGCCGCATCCGCCCGTTCCGCATTTTTCAAAAGACATTTTCTTTGATCTTTTAAACTGATCTCCCGGTAATATAACATGCTGCTCCTCTCCCGCTTTTGCACAGCAGGTCTCTCATCAAACCTTGTTTGTCACCGAGTATAGCACACTCCTGCACAAAAAGAAAGAACGCACTTCTGGATCTCCGTCTCATCCTGCATTTACGCTCTCTTCCCGCCTGAACATGTCTCGTCCAAAATTATATTTTTCATCTGTTATAAATAATGGTATACTGGATTGCGACGTAAAACAACAAATCCGTACAGATGTATCAGATACATAAAGGAATTCTATCATATGAAGCGAATCGATTTTGAACATGGAACCATTACCGGAAATATTTTGGAAGCCGCCCTTCCCATGCTTGTCGCACAGCTCTTAAGCCTGCTCTACAATATTGTAGACCGGATCTATATTGCCCGCATCCCGGATGTCGGCACCACAGCGCTCGGCGCCGTCGGACTCTGTTTTCCAATCATTGTCATCATCACCGCCTTCAGCAATCTTTTCGGCAGCGGCGGCGCCCCGCTTTTCTCAATCAGCCGCGGCGGCGGAGATACCAAAAAAGCCGGTCAGATCATGAATACCTCATTTACCATGCTATGCGCCGGTGCTCTGGTGCTGATGGCAGCCGGTCTGCTGTTTGCAGCGCCAATTCTTAAGCTGTTCGGCGCCTCGGATGCCGCCCTGCCATACGCCTATCCTTACCTGATGATCTATCTGCTCGGCACGCTGCCGTCCATGATTGCCACCGGTATGAACCCCTTTATCAACGCGCAGGGGTACTCCGTCGCCGGCATGCTCTCGGTTGCCATCGGTGCCGTGACCAATTTTCTCTTAGATCCGCTTTTTATTTTTGTCTTTCATCTGGGAATCACCGGTGCCGCACTTGCCACCGTTCTCTCCCAGACGCTGTCCGCGCTCTATGTGATCCGCTTTCTACACCGGCGCGCGGAATATAAGGTGCGGCTGCTGCGCCCGGCTGAGTGGAAATCCAGTCTGGTCGAAGCAAAAAACATTATAAGCCTCGGCACCGCCGGATTTATCATGCAGCTCACGAACAGTCTGGTATCCATTTTCTGCAACAATGTCCTCGGTGCAACCGGCGGCGACGTCTACATCTCCGTCATGACCATCATCTCAAGCGTCCGGCAGATGGTGGAAACACCGATCTACGCGATCAATGAGGGAACCTCGCCGATCTTAAGTTACAATTACGGTGCGAGACGACCGGGCCGCGTGCGAAAGGCGATCCTGACCCTCGCCCTCCTGATTCTGCTCTATACCGCCGTCATGTGGAGCATCATCATCCTTGCCCCGCGGGCGCTGATCGGTATTTTCAGTTCGGATGCCGCACTGGTTGCTGACGCCATCCCCGCATTAAAGCTTTACTTTGCCGCTTTTATTTTCATGGATCTGCAGTACATCGGACAGACCGTCTTCAAATCCCTGAATAAGAAGAAGCACGCCATCTTTTTCTCCCTGCTGCGCAAAGTATTCATCGTCGTGCCGCTGACCTATCTTCTTCCTTATGCTTTCGGCATGGGAACAGACGGTGTCTTTGCCGCAGAACCGGTGTCAAACGTCATCGGTGGAAGCCTCTGCTTTATAACAATGTTGTTTACGGTGCTGCCGGAATTAAAGCGGATGGAAAAAGAAGCGTAACCCGTTTCTCCCTGCTGTCTTTGTATTCAGACACACTGCATTCATCTCCTATGCTTCTTCGTACTCCGCCAGTTCTGTCTCCGTCTCAAGCATCCGCTCCAGCAGACTGTCCTGGTTGGCTTCCTCCGCATCCACAGCGCTCTGCAGTTCCATCAGCTTCGGATAATCACTTGCAAGCGCCGGATCTAACATCTGCATCTGAAGCTCCGCCAGCTTCTCCTCGCTCTCCGCAAGCATCCGCTCATACTTTTCCTTCTGGCGCTGCAGCCGGGAGCGCACCTTGCCCGGATTGTAATAGGTCTTCTTGTCAAAAACATCCGAGAGCGTCGGAACACTGCCGGTATCCGCCGCCCCTCTCACATGGGCTCCCTGTCCTGCGGCACTTCCCATGTTCCGTCCTGCGGCATTTCCCGCTTCCGCTGCCACGCCGCCTGTTCCTTTGCTGCCCGCGTTCCGTTCTGCGGTGCCTCCCGCGTTCCGCCCTGCGGCGCTTCCCGCATTCGCTGCCACGCCGCCTGCACACTTCTGCTTCTCTGCGAGGTATTCCACATAATTCATCGCATACTGCCTCACGGCGTCCCCGGAAAATTCCAGAATGCCCGTGGCGATCCTGCTGATAAAATAGCGGTCGTGCGACACGAACAGCACCGTCCCCTCGTACTCGCGCAGCATCTGCTCTAACGCTTCTTTTCCGATGATGTCCATATGGTTCGTCGGCTCATCCAGGATCAGAAGATTCGGTCTGGTCTGAAGCATTTTGCACAGTGCGAGACGCACCTTCTCCCCACCGGAGAGCTGCCCCATTTTTTTCTCCACATCCTCCCCGGAAAATAAAAAGCCGCCGAGCGCGCTGCGCACCTCCTCGCGCAGGTACCCCGGATACGCTGCCCAGAAATTCTCAAGCACGGTCTGCTGGGGCGGTGCCTGCTCCATCACCGCTTTCTGCTGGTCAAAATACCCCCACTCCACGTTCTGCCCGAATTTGAAGCTGCCGCCAAGTGCCGGCAGTTCTCCGATCAGTGTCTTTAATAATGTAGATTTTCCCTTGCCATTCTCCCCGATGATCGCCAGACGCTCCTTTTTCTGCAGCAAAAAGGACACCTCTGCCAGCGGTGCATCATAGCCGATGGAGAGGTCTTTTGCCTGAATCACATTGGTGTAGCTCTCGATACGCGGCGTATACCGCCCGTGAAATGCGCGTGTATCAAAGCGTCTCGGCTTCTCAATCTTCACCATGTGTTCGATCGCCATGCGTTTTGAGCGCGTCGCCGCCACCTTGGTCGGTGTGTTCTTCCACTTTTCAATCCAGTCCGTCAGCCGTTTGATCTCTTTCTGCTGTTCCTCGTAATCCTTCTCCTGCTTGATGAGATCCTCCTGCTTGCGCTGCATGAAATACGTGTAGTTTCCCGGATAGCGCTTCATCTCGTGATACTCGATCTCATAGGTCACATCCGCCACCTTGTCCAGAAACATCCGGTCATGCGACACGATCACGACCGCTTTGTCATAGCCTTTCAGATAATTTTCCAGCCACTCGATTGTCGGCAGATCCAGATGGTTCGTCGGCTCGTCGAGCAGCATGATATCCGGGCGCGTCAGAAGCAGCTTTATAAACGCCACTTTCGTCTGCTGCCCTCCGGAAAAACTGCCGATCGGACGCCGCAGATCCTCCAGTGCAAATCCAAACCGCTGGAACATCGTCTCCATATCCCTGCGCCAGGAATATCCCCGCATCGCCTCCATCTGCTTCTGCAATCTGTCGTACTCGCGCAGGAGCGCCCCGTCCGGCGCAGTCTCCTTTGTCTCTGCCGCCGTCTTCATCTGCTCCTCCAGCTCTTTCATGCGCTCCTCGCAGGCAAACACCGGTGCAAAAACTTTTTTTAATTCGTCCTCCACGGTCACCTCCGCGTCCACAAAGTTGACCTGCCGCAGGAAACCGATTTCCTGTCCGCCCGCCATCGTGATGCCGCACTCCTCGTCACTGTCTGGGTTGCTCATCTCTATATCCCCGGCAATCAGTTTTAGCAGGGTTGTCTTTCCACAGCCGTTGCGTCCCACAATCGCAATTTTTTCCCTGTCGTGTACCTCAAAATTGACGTCCCGCAGGATCACATCCCCGCCGAACTGGACGCGTGCATGTCTGATCTGATACCTCATAATTAAAACCCACTTCTTTCTATATTACAGTGCAAAAGCCACGGCTGTCTGCCGCGGCCTCTCTTTTCCATGGAACTTCATATTTCTGCCGATAAACTCCTGTTTTGAACTCTTCTGGATTATACCGAATCCCTTCTGCACTGTCAACGCCTCCCACCGCAGGTTCCCCCTCTTTTCCTCTCCCATTTATATACAGAATTTGCTAAAATTTTAACAATTTTTTATTGATTTTATGAGTTAACTATGTATAATTATGGTAGGGGAAGTTGGCAAATTCCAGCATCCCGGAAAAGATATCGTAAAGCCTGCTATCCGCAGGTGTTTACCATATAAATATGAAAGGAAAGAGGTTTAATAAGATGGCAACAATCGATTTAAGCAAGTACGGTATTACCGGAACCACAGAAGTTGTGTACAATCCTTCTTATGAGATGTTATTTGAAGAGGAGACCAAACCGGAGCTGGAAGGCTACGAAAAAGGACAGGTCAGCGAGCTGGGTGCAGTGAACGTTATGACCGGTATCTATACAGGTCGTTCTCCAAAAGACAAATTCATCGTTGTAGATGAGAACTCCAAGGACACTGTATGGTGGACCTCCGATGAGTATAAGAATGATAACCACCCGGCTACCCAGGAAGCCTGGAATGCAGTAAAGGACATCGCTATCAAAGAGCTCTCCAACAAGAGACTTTTCGTAGTTGATGCATTCTGCGGTGCAAACAAAGATACCCGTATGGCTATCCGTTTCATCGTTGAGGTAGCTTGGCAGGCACACTTTGTAACCAACATGTTCATCAAGCCAACCGCTGAGGAGCTTGAGAACTTTGAGCCGGATTTCGTTGTATACAACGCTTCCAAGGCAAAAGTTGAGAACTACAAAGAGTTAGGTCTGAATTCCGAGACTGCTGTTATGTTCAACATCACAAGCAAAGAGCAGGTTATCGTTAACACCTGGTACGGCGGAGAGATGAAGAAAGGTATGTTCTCCATGATGAACTACTTCCTTCCGCTCAAGGGTATGGCTTCCATGCACTGCTCTGCAAACACAGACTTAAACGGCGAGAATACCGCTATCTTCTTCGGTCTTTCCGGTACAGGTAAGACAACACTTTCCACAGACCCGAAGCGTCTTCTGATCGGTGATGACGAGCACGGCTGGGATGACAACGGTGTATTCAACTTCGAGGGTGGATGCTATGCTAAGGTTATCAACCTTGACAAGGATTCCGAGCCGGATATCTACAATGCAATCAAGCGTAACGCACTTCTTGAGAACGTTACTCTGGATGCAAACGGCAAGATCGATTTCGCAGACAAGAGCGTAACCGAGAACACCCGTGTATCTTACCCGATCGATCACATTCAGAACATTGTTCGCCCGATCTCTTCTGCACCGGCAGCAAAGAACGTTATCTTCCTGTCCGCAGATGCATTCGGCGTACTTCCGCCAGTATCTATCCTGACACCGGAGCAGACACAGTACTACTTCCTGTCTGGATTCACAGCAAAGCTTGCTGGTACAGAGCGCGGTATCACTGAGCCGACTCCTACTTTCTCCGCTTGCTTCGGACAGGCATTCCTTGAGCTGCATCCGACCAAGTACGCTGAGGAGCTTGTTAAGAAGATGGAGAAGAGCGGTGCTAAGGCATATCTTGTTAACACAGGATGGAACGGCACAGGCAAGCGTATCTCCATTAAGGATACCCGTGGTATCATCGATGCCATCTTAAACGGCGCCATCAAGACTGCTCCGACCAAGACGATTCCATACTTCAACTTCGAGGTTCCGACAGAGCTTCCGGGTGTTGATTCTGGAATCCTTGATCCGCGTGATACCTACGCAAATGCTTCCGATTGGGAGACAAAGGCTAAGGATCTGGCTGCAAGATTCGTTAAGAACTTCGCAAAATACGAAGGCAACGATGCTGGTAAGGCACTTGTATCTGCTGGTCCGCAGGCATAATTGCTGCGAACAATCCGCCTAAGAATCATAAAAGAAGGGACTGCCGCATAAAGCGGTCAGTCCCTTTTTACGTGGTAAGTACTATAATGGAAAACAGATCATGCCTTTCGATTTCAGATGGAAATGTATCTGGAAATTCGGATCAAAAAATGCGGCATTTCTACCCCGTCGGGTTTTGCATCTGCGATGATCCGTGTTTTTCCAAGTTTTGAGCACTCCACGGGTGTGTCCGCAACCCGCAGACAATTTTAGGATTCTCGTGTGTCCCTTGCGGCACTGCTGAATAGAACATAACCGCGCGAAGCCGCTGTCTGAGTCGTCATCTGCCCTGTTTTGAATAGCTGATGACGACGAGTTCGGTTCGCGCGGTTTTATATTGTCTGTGAAGCAGTGCCGCTAGGGACGCTAGGGAATCCGCTCATTGTCTGCGGTTTGTCGGACACATTCCGTGGATTGTCAAAACGTGGAAGAGACACGGAATCCGATGCAAAATCCGGCAGGAAGAAATGCAAGCATTTTTTGGGGCTGCCCCTCGTTTTACTGCATCTTAAAGTAATCAATACTGCTGACCAGCTCATCTGCGATCTCGCGGAGCTGCTCTGCACTGACATACACCTGCTTGAAAGTATCCACTACCTCTTCCGTCTCATCGTATGTCTTCTTCGTGCTGTCCACATTGCCCTGCACGATTTCTGAGAGTTCACTCACCGCCTGCAGCACTTCATTTCTGGAATTTTCCAGATGTCCTGTGCTTTCTTTGATCTGACGGATACTCTGCATGGAGCTGCCGATCTGCGCGATTACCTCTTCCACTACCTTCTGCGTATCCTGCATGCTCGCGCTCTGGTTCATAATGATCTCCTGCATCTGCTGCATAATCTCAACCGCCTTTGCAGAATCCTCACTGAGTGTCTTCGCGGTCTCCTCGATCTCCTTGCTCGACTCATTCGACTGCTCCGAGAGCTTCTTGATCTGGTCTGCCACAACACCGAATCCTCTGCCGCTCTCTCCGGCTCTCGCCGCCTCGATCGAAGCGTTCAGGCTGAGAAGGTTCGTCTCCTCCGCAATCGACGTGATAAACGCGGTTGCCTCATGGATCTTCTGTACCGAATCGTTGGTCCGGTTCGTCTGCTCCTGCACTTCACCGATAATGCGTTCCACCTCGATATTGATGTTCCGCAGATTGTTAAGCGTCTCTGCCGCCTTCTCACTGGACTGCTGCATGGAAGCTGCATTGTCATCCAACAGTTCCACCTCTGCCGACGTCTCCGTAATATTCTCACCCATAATACGCATATGTTCCGATGTATTCTGGGAATTCTGTGCCTGTTCGGTGGAATTCTCCACAATCTGGTTGACTGCCATGCGCACATGATCCATGGTTCCGTTTGTCTGGTCTGCCGCTGTACCAAGCAGTTCGGACGCATCGAGCAGGCGTTTGGCATTCTGTGAAATCTCCTGGATAGTTGCCTTCATGGCATCCCGCAGCGTAATCGTCACGCGGGACAGATCACCGATCTCGTCGTGTCTCCCGAGCAGCTTGTCTTCTACCCAGACATTCAGATCGCCGTCCGCCACTTTTCCTACCACCTCAATACTGCTGCGGATATTGCGGCTCATTGAGGTTGCAAGCTTCATGCCGATCGCAATGCATAAGATCATCACAGCGCATACCGCCATACTGATTGTTCCCAGAATCTTGTTGATCACGGCATCCTTTTCCTGCTTGTCCGTTCCCACAAAAATCATACCAATAATCTCATCCGTCGATCCGTTCTGATATACCGGTATAAAATATCCATAGTTCAAAGTGCCCTCGATCGACACCGCATGACTGAAATAGGATTCACCGCCCTGCAATACCTTTTCCACAATCCGGTCACCGGCTTTGGAATTCAAGATGCGGTCACCGTTTGCATCGACCGCCGATGTCATAATGCGGGTATCTCCGTAGAAAAATGTGACATCCATGCCGGTATTGCCCTTGATGCGGTCTACCAGACTCTCGGACTTTGAAATATTATAGCTGCCTTTCCAGATATCTCCATTGCTGGTCTGGAGATAATCTCCCGTGTTCTGATCGTAGGCTGCGAGCGTGGCTGCCGCCGTTCCCCGAAGTGCTTCCTCAATCTCCTCCAGCATGGCGCTCCGTACCATTGTGGTTGTCAAAAACATGGAAATCAACCCCAATATAATAACCGGTGCAATTGTAATCCCCAGAATCTTTTTCTTAATGTTCATACTAATCTCCATTTCGTCTGTGCATCTGCATGTCGCTTTTCGTCCGGCTGCTCCTTAATCCACAACATTCACCGTCTTAAAATACCAGTTGATGCCGCCGGTGATTGTCGCATCGTCGAGCGTCTTGCCCGCTTCACCGACCGTCTCTCCGGTATTTGTCTCGATCACACCGTCAAATACACCGTTCTGCCCCGAAAGGATCTGTTCCTTCGCCTCGTCTACCTTCTCCTGTGTGCCCTCCGCACAGAAATCCGCCAGATTGGTAAGACCGACCAGATTCTCGTTCATGCCGCCGTAATAATTGCTTCCATCCCAGGTTCCGTCAATTAAGCTCTGCACTGCCGCGGTATAGTAGGCACTCCAGTTCCAGATAACGCTGCACAGGCAGGCCTCCGGCGCATTCTTGCTCATGTCGGAATTGTACCCGATACTGTATACGCCACGCTCCTGGGCAAGTGTCTGCGGATACTCCGTATCACAGTGCTGGGCGATCACATCACAATCCATATCCAGAAGTGTCTTTGCCGCATTCTCCTCCGCCTCCGGATCATACCAGCTGTTCGTCACCTTGACGTAAACCTTCGCGTCCGGATTGACCGAATAGATACCGAGCGCGAACGCATCGATTCCTCCCGTCACCTCTGAATTGCTGTTATCCATGGCAGCCACATAACCGATCTTGTTCGTCGTGGTATTCATTCCCGCCACAATACCGCTTAAATAGCGCGCCTGATAGATTCTGCCGAAATAGTTATTGAAATTCCTGCCGTTGCTCATATAACCGGTTCCATGGGAAAAATAAACATCGGGATATTCCTCCGCCATCTCCGCTGTCGCCTCCATGTAACCCCAGCTGGTCGCAAAGATAATGTTGCATCCCTCGTCGATACACTCCTGAATCGCCTGCTTTGTCGCATCCTCGTCGGAATCTGAGACATTGATTTTCCGCACAATCTGATCGTCGGAAAGTCCGAGGTTCTGCTGCATTCCCTGAATTCCCAGATCATGCGTGTATGTGTATCCGCTTCCCTCTGCCGGGTCTGACAGATGAAGCACCCCGACCTTGATCTCGTCCTTCGGAATTCCCTCCGTCGCGGATGCTGCCGCAGCCGCCGACTCCGTCCCTGACGTCTGCTGCACGCTCTCCGCTCCGGCATTTGTAGCATAATCATCAATCTGCGTATCTGCACCGCAGCCGGCAAGCAGAAAACTTCCCATGGCTGCCGCAATCAGTCTGATCCATTTTTTTCTCATATCCGGTACTCTCTTTCTGTATGCTATTATCTGCCAACTTTTTACATCTGCCTTTATTATACACATTTTTTATTTTGTCATCAATAAATTTGTAAATTTTTGGAAATGTATAAGAATGTTTTCTCTGAAACTTTCATAGGAAAGTTCCACTTTCACACATGAATGTATCACGGTATTTCCTATGAAATAAAAAAGCCTTCACAGTTCTGCCGCATTTTACTGCCGGTGGCAAATCTGTAAAGACTTTTCAAAATACATATTCAGTTAGCTCAAAAGATTCTGCATGCTCTTTAAGCTGATAACCAGCGTAGAGGTGTTATGCAGAAGCGCTGATGTGGTCGGCTGTAAAACGCCGCCGACTCCTAGCAGGATCAATCCGGTATTGAATCCGACAATCACGCGGTAATTCTTGCGAATCCGCTTCATCAGGCCGTCGCTCAACAGCTTTAAGGTCACGATCTGATAGAGATCATCCGAACTTACCATGATATCCGCGATCTCACGCGCAATCTCCGCACCGTCTGAAATCGCGATGCCGACATCCGCCGCAGAGAGTGCCGGGGAATCGTTGATGCCGTCTCCGACCATGATAACCTTGCGTCCGGCCGCCTTTTCACGCTCGACAAAACCGGCTTTATCCTCCGGAAGCACCTCGGAATAATACTCGTCCACGCCGACACGCTTTGCGATGGCGCTTGCCGTCCGCTCGCTGTCTCCCGTCATCATGACGATCTTCTTGATGCCGGAGCGGCGCAGGGAATTGATAACTGCCTCCGCCTCCTCACGGAGCGGATCTTCAATACAGATCACGGCTGCAAGCTGTCCCTCGATGGCCAGATACAGATGGGAATACTCCTCCGGCAGGCTCTCGAACAGTTCCTTCGTACCCTCAGGAAGGGCAGCTCCCTCATCCTCAAATACAAAATGATAGCTTCCAATCACGGCTTTCCTGCCGTTGATCGTGGTGGAAATACCATGTGCCACCACATACTCCACCTTGGAATGCATTTCCTCATGATCCAGACCTTTTTCCCTGGCTGCCTCAACAACCGCTTTTGCCATGGAATGTGGGAAATGCTCCTCCATGCAGGCTGCAATCCTAAGAAGCTCATCCGGGCTGTCCCCGTTAAAGGAAACCACTTTTGCCACGGTCGGCTTTGCCTTGGTCAGTGTGCCGGTCTTATCAAAGACGATTGTATCAGCCTCAGCCATTGCCTCTAAATATTTTCCGCCCTTGACCGTCACATTGTAAAAACTAGCCTCACGGATCGCCGACAATACGGAGATCGGCATGGCAAGTTTTAATGCGCAGGAGAAATCCACCATCAGAATCGACAACGCCTTCGTCACATTCCGAGTCAGAAGGTATGTGAGCGCCGTGCCACCGAGGGAATACGGTACCAGACGGTCCGCCAGATGCTCTGCCCGGCTCTCAAGCCCGGACTTTAACTTCTGGGATTCCTCGATCATCTGCACAACCTTGTCGTAGCGGCTGGAGCCGCCTACCGCCTTCACGAGAATGGTAAGCTCCCCTTCCTCGACTACAGTTCCTGCATAGACATAATTCTCACTAATCCGGCGTACCGGCTCGGATTCTCCGGTTAAGGATGCCTGATTGACCATCGCCTCGCCGTCTGTCACGACGCCGTCAAACGGGATTACATTGCCCATATGGACAACCACCTCGTCTCCCTCACGGACTTCCTTCGCGCCGACAAGAACCTCCACGCCGTCCTTCTTCAGCCATACTTTGCCGACATTCAAGGACATGGTGCGCGCAAGGTCGCCGACGGACTTCTTGTGCGTCCACTCTTCTAACAGCTCACCGATGCCAAGCAGGAACATGATCGATCCCGCCGTCTCGGTATCACCGCGCAGAATAGACACTCCGATCGCCGTCGCATCGAGTACCGGTACTTCGATCTTTCGTGCCGCCAGTGTCTTTATGCCCTTCCAGATGTAGCGGAACGACTTGACCGTCGTCCAGCACGCCCGGATAGGATACGGCAGAAAAATCTTGGATGCATAGCGTCTCACCACTCTGCCGATCAGCTTCTCCTGGTAGCTTGCATTCAGCTCTCTTCCGGAATTCTCGATCAGCCCGTTCGGCACTTCCACATCTTCATAGTGAAAATGTCTGAGCTTGTCAATCAGTTCCGCTCTGCTGCCGTCATAACAGATGACTGCGTCACCCGTACGCTCATACACCTTGGCGCTTGAGACCTGTATATCATTTTGTAAAAAATACAGAAGCGTATCCGCCTGTGCACAACTCATGCGGTACTGTGCCACATGAATCCGCATCCGCCCCTTAATCTCATGCTTGATTGCAAACTTCACTTTACTCGCCTCTTATCAAAATCTTATTCTTCGGTGTTCTCTGCAGTCTCGGTCTTCTCTGCTGCTTCTGCCTCTGCATCTGCAAATGCCTCTGCCTCTGCCTTGGCTGCGCGCTCCTCATTGATCTCCTTTGCGCCTGCATAGATGTCTCCGGCATTCTCCTGTACGGTGCTTACGGTGTTCATCACGCACTCTTTTGCTCTTAAAAAAGCTGCGGTACAGCTTGTGTAAACCTTCTTGGCATCCTTGCTGGAAAGTACTTTGATACCGGCTGTTCCAAATAATACGCCGCCTGCAAAAATTCCTGTCTTCTTCCAATCGATCTTCTCAAAACACTTTAACATACGTATCCTCCATTTCTATGCACAATCCCGTGCATCCTTTGCTGAACATGTTGTTCGCTCTTTACATTATTGTGCATTATAGTACCGCTTTTTGTATTTTTCCAGTATTTTTTCGTTATTGATAAACTTCATCATTATCCACCATTTTCCATCCTGCTCCCGGTTTTTAATACCTCCGCCGGATGGCTGCGTTTTTTCCTTATTATAAACCGGTTCATACCGGCTGCAATAACCGATGGCATCAAAAACCTGTAAAGCAGCAGAGATTTACTCGATCCCTGCCACTCCTTTTATTTCTATATTTTTCTATTTCTCTTCCGGTTCGTCCCCAAGCATCTCCGTAAGCGTGTGCCAGCCGAGTACCGCGCATTTGACACGCGCCGGCATGTGTGAAATGTCCACAAGCGCCGATGCCTCCTCGAGTTCTTCTAATTCCTCGTCCGATACCGTCCCTTTAATCATCCGAAAGAACAGATCCGCCAGGTGCATGGCCTCTTCCTTGGTCTTTCCGATGACCAGATCCAGCATGATATCCACGGAAGCCTGTGAGATGGCGCAGCCGTCGCCCGTAAAGGTTCCCTCCGCAATCCTGCCATCCTCCACGCGCAGCTGCAGCACAATATCATCCCCGCAGCTCGGATTCACACCCTCAAGCACCAGATTCGCATCCGCAAGCTTCTCCTTGTGACCCGGATAGCGGTTGTGATCCGTCAGCACCTCATTATAAAATGTCCGGTTATTCATATCCCATCATCCTCCTGACTTGTGCCAGCTGATCCAGAAATCGTCCGACATCCTCTGGCGTATTATAAAATGCCACGCTCGCTCTGGCACAGGACGAAATGCCAAGCCATTCTAACAGCGGCTGGGCACAGTGATGTCCCGCCCGCACCGCGACGTGCGCCTCATCTAAGATCGATGCAATATCATGCGGGTGTACATCATCCACGGTAAAGCTCACAATTCCGCAATGCTCCTTTTCGTCCCCGCTTCCCAGAATATGCACGCCCGGAATTTTTTTCATTCCGGCAAGCAACTGGGCGGTAAGCATCTCCTCGCGCTCCGTGATTTCTTTCCAGCCGATGAATTCCAGATAATCGATCGCAGCGGCAAGCGCGGCCGCGCCTCCCGCATTGACCGTCCCTGCCTCAAACTTATGGGGAAGTTCGGCAAATACGGCTCCCTCTCTCGTCACACGGTCAATCATCTCCCCGCCGGTCAGAAACGGCGGCATCTCCTCTAAAAGTTCCTGTTTTCCATAGAGCACACCGATCCCCATCGGCGCCATCAGCTTGTGTCCGGAAAATGCCAGAAAATCCGCGTCAAGTGCCGTGACATCGATCGGCATATGCGGCGCTGCCTGTGCCGCATCCGCCAGTACCACACCGCCGTTTTCGTGTACCATCCCGATCAGTTTTTCTGCCGGGGTCGCCCGTCCAAGCACATTCGAGACAAGTGTCAGCGCGGCAAGCTTTGTGTGCGGTGTGACGGCATCACGGATTTTCTCCTCCGTAAAACTGCCGTCCGGTTCACACTCCAGATATTTAAGCGTGGCTCCGGTTCGTCTGGCCGCCATCTGCCACGGAAGCAGGTTGCTGTGATGCTCCATGATCGTGACAAGAATCTCATCCCCAGGCTTTAACCGGGGCAGCGCATAGCTGTACGCCACCAGGTTGATGCCCTCGGTCGTATTTCTGGTAAAAATGATTTCTCTCTCACTCTTCGCATGTACAAACCGTGCGACGCGCTCTCTCGCATGCTCATACTGCTCTGTCGCCTCCACGCCCAGCTCATAGAGCCCGCGTAGCGGATTGGCATTCCAGCGCTCATAGAATTCCCGCTCCGCATCGAGCACGCACGCCGGCCGCTGTTCTGTCGCCGCGTTGTCGAGGTAAGCGATATCGCTTTCCGCAAGCAGCGGAAAATCCTTTTTATAATCTGTCATATGCATTGCTCCTTCAGATAAGTGTCAACAGCGCCGCGCACCTCCTCTGACGGGATCTGGCTGTTTATCGCTTCGATCTTCGCCAGTGTCAGAAGTCTCTGTGCCTCCTCCGGGGGAATGCCTCTCGTGGCGGCATAAAAGAGCATGTTCTCGTCGAGCTTGCCGATGGAAGCGCCGTGATTGCCCTCCACATCCTCCTCCGCGCACAGGATTAACGGGATGGTCTGGTTGACCATATTGTCACCAACAAGAAGCACATCCTCCTTCTCGTCCCCCTTAGCTCCCACACAGCCGTGCACAAAATCGATCGTTCCGCGCAGCAGCTTCTTCGCCTCGTTCTTTAAGATGCCCGATATCTGCATATTGCTCTTCGTCTTTTTCCCGCGGTGCCTGGCGACATAATTCATATCAATCTTCTGCCTGCCGGTGCCCAGATATCCGCTTACGAGTTCTGCCGTGCTCTCTTCTCCGCTAAGTTCAAACAGTGTTCCCGTATAGACCTCGGCGCCGCCCAGTTCCAGCTGCACTTCCTTCACAGCGGCATCTTTTTCACACGAGACACCCACATCATGCAGGCAGACGGCTTCCGCATTCATCGTCTGCACCACATACAGTTCTACTTTCGCGCCCTCCCCGGCATATACCTTCGTCTGGATGGCGGAGATCATCCCGCCCGTCTCCCCGCTCTCGCAGAGCAGGATTACTTTTGCCCGGCTGTGCGCTCCGGCATAGATATGCAGGCGGTTATAGGCGTGCTGCCCGCTTTGGTAGGAAAAACGGTACACATACGGTTCGCCGCAGTCTGCATGTTCCGGAATCGTCAAAAGCTCGGTATCCCATGCCACATCTGTCTCCGACGGCTGATCCATCGCCTCGCCCATCCCGGTTGTGATTTTATCCCAATCCGTCTGCTGTGCCATCCGCAGCTGCTCATCCTCTGCCCGCCCTGCTTCTGCCACACTCTGTTTTATCGCTATACTGCCGTCGATCCGTGGCATCCCAATCACGGTTTCATTCATTTTCAGCCAGTTCCAGGTCTTTGCAGGAAGCCGGTTGACTGTGATCGTCTGATTCTGTTTTGTCATAAGCTCCTCCTTTACCCGATGCTGCCCTTCATCTCAAGATCAATCAGATTGTTCATCTCCACCGCATACTCTAACGGCAGTTCCTTTGACACGTTGCTTGCAAAACCGCTGACAATCATCGACCGCGCTTCCTCCTCGCTGATGCCGCGGGACATCAGATAGAATACGGCGTCGTCGCTGATGCGGCCGATTTTAGCCTCATGTCCCACATCCGCGTCTCCTGTGCGGATGTCCATCGCCGGAATCGTATCCGATCTTGAGATGTCATCGAGCATCAGCGACTGACAGGAAACTGCCGATTTGCTGCCGGCGGCTTCCTTTGTAATGCTCACGGAACTCCGGAACGTGCTGATACCGCCGTCCTTGGAGATCGACTTGGTGTTCATGTACGAGGAGGTATCCGGTGCGGCATGCACCACCTTTGCCCCGGTGTCCAGATTCTGACCTTTTCCGGCAAACGTGATGCCTGTGAACTCCATGTGCGCCCCTTTTCCCTTTAAGATACTCATCGGATAGAGATACGATACATGGGAGCCGAAGGAGCCGGACACCCACTCGATCCGTCCCCCCTCCTTGACCAGCGCCCGCTTGGTGTTCAGATTGTACATGTTTTTCGACCAGTTCTCGATCGTGGAATAGCGCAGTGTCGCGCCCTCCTCGACAAACAGTTCCACACAGCCCGCATGGAGGTTCGCCACATTGTATTTTGGTGCGGAACAGCCCTCGATAAAATGCAGATACGCCCCCTTATCCACGATGATGAGCGTGTGTTCAAACTGCCCTGCTCCCGGCGCATTGAGCCGGAAATAGGACTGCAGCGGAATCGTCACCGACACGCCCGGCGGCACATAGACAAACGATCCGCCTGACCAGACTGCTCCGTGCAGTGCGGCAAATTTGTGATCGTTCGGTTTGACCAGTTTCATAAAGTGGCTTTGCACCATATCCGCGTATTCGCCCTTTAACGCGCTCTCCATATCCGTGTAGACCACGCCCTGGGCTGCCACTTCTTCCCGCACATTGTGATACACCAGCTCCGAGTCATACTGCGCCCCGACACCTGCCAGCGACTTGCGCTCCGCCTGTGGGATACCGAGCCGCTCAAAGGTGTCCTTGATGTCCTGCGGCACATCCGACCACTTTGCCGTCATCTTTGTATTCGGCCGCACATACGTCACGATATGGCTCATATCCAGCCCCTCAATCGACGGTCCCCAGTCCGGCACCGGCATCTCATTGTAAATCTGCAGCGCCTGAAGCCGGAACAGTTCCATCCACGGCGGATCCTTTTTTTCACGGGAGATCTGCTCGACGATCGCCTCGGTCAGTCCCTCATCGACCTTGTAAGCATCCCGTTCCTCATCCTTCACATCGTATATGCTGCGGTCAATGTCTTCTACATATGTCTTCTCTTTCACCGCTCATCCTCTCCTTTTTGTGCCAGCTTCTCATACTCCTCGTAACCTTCGCGGTTGATCTTATCCACCAGCGACGCATCCCCGGATACCACAATATGCCCGTTCACCATGATATGGGTTGCGTCCACATGAAGTGCGTCCAGGATGCGCGTGCTGTGCGTGATGATTAAAAGTGCGCCGTCCGGATTCTCCTTCTGGTACTCGCGGATTCCCTCGGACGCAAGCCGCACCGCATCCACGTCCAGCCCGGAGTCTGTCTCGTCTAAAATGGCAAGATCCGGTTTTAACATCATCAACTGCAGGATCTCGGATTTCTTTTTCTCACCGCCGGAAAATCCCACGTTTAAATCCCGCCCGGCGTAGGAGGGATCCATGTGCAGCACTTCCATTGCCGCTTTTAATTCTTTTCTGAAATTCCAGACACGCATTTTATTTCTGCCCTGCTCGCTCAATGCACTGCGGATAAAGCTCTCGAGGGAGAGTCCCGGCACCTCGAGCGGTTCCTGAAACGACAGGAACATTCCCGCCTTGGCGCGCTTATCTGCCGCCTCCTCCGTGATGTCATTTCCCTTGAAAAGGATTTTTCCCTCTGTGACGCTGTATTTGGGATTGCCGGTCAGAACATACCCCAGTGTCGACTTTCCCGCACCGTTCGGTCCCATCAGCACATGCGTCTCTCCTTTTTTTATCGTAAGCCCGACCTCGTGCAGGATCACCTTGTCCTCCACGCGCGCCGTAAGCCCTTCTACCTGTAAAATCTGCTCTGCCATAGCTGCCTCCGTTTCTGAAGCGTTTTCTGTAGCCGGAATCCTCTTTCACGATTCCCTCCGCTGCCCTTTTGGTTTTCTTTGCGACGCTCCCACACATCTTTCATATCCTAGTTGCAAGGTAGGATATGATTCAACCACATTCTAGAACGAAACCGTTAAGAAAGCAAGAGTGAAATCGCTTCGCTATTGAGATTGTTTCTCAAATTCACAGAGGGCGTGCGATCGCATTCCGGATAGAAGCAGGCGGGGAAATTCGGATCGCACAATACGGAATTTCTAACCCTGCGCTTTTTACATCTGCGATAATCCGTGTTTTTCCAAGTTTTGAGCACTCCGCGGGTGTGTCCGCAGGCCGACAGACAATTTAAGGACTTTTGTGTGTTCCTTACATCACCAATGAACAAAACATAACCGCGCGAAGCCGATGTCTGAATTGGCATCTGCCTTATTTTCAATAGCAGATGCCAACGAGTTTCGGTTCGCGCGGTTTTATATTGTCTGTGAAGCGGTGATGTTAGGAACACTAAAAAGTCCTTAAATTGTCTGTCGGCACGCTCTCTTCCGAATCTATGCCTCCGCAAAACGTGCGAATGAAAGTTCCGCTCCGTTTGCCACGCGGCTGCAGATATTGACTGCCCGGCTCATCACATCCGAAAACTGTCCGTCCTTTGTGACGACAAACAGCATCCGCTCGTCCGCTTTGATCGAGACGTCCTCCACGTCAGCGATTTCTCTCATCTCCCGCTGTACTTCCCTGCTCTCATCCTCTGTCAGCTTTTTTGATAATCGATAATATCTTCCCATAATGCCATCCTTTCTGATCGTTGCATGTTTGGGGTTAGTTATATCTAATCCTGTTTTTATTATAGCACTGCGATCTGAAATGAAAACGGGGTTGCTGATAAGTTTTCTCATTATATCCGGCTCTGCCGCATCTTTTTCCCATATTCTGCACATACTGTGCCTGTTACAACACGGATTACCCGGTATATCAATAAAAATAGGAGAAATCAACATGGGAAATAATATGGAACTCGATTACGAAATGTTCTGCTACCAGTGTGAGCAGACTGCTAACCAGAAAGGCTGCACCAAGCTCGGTGTATGCGGAAAAACTCCCGAAGTCGCAAATCTGCAGGATCTTTTAATCTTTCAGATCAAGGGCATCAGCTGCTATGCCAGACCTCTGATCGAAAAAGGCACTCCTATGGATAAAAGTGTTGTCAGCTTCATCGAAAATGTGCTGTTTACCACACTTACGAACGTTAATTTTGACGCGGAAGTACATGTCGAACTTTTGCGCGAATCCCAGCGCATCAAAGAAGAACTCCGGGCTTACGCAGGCGCTCCCAGTCAGCCCACGCTTCACGCCACCTACGATCTTCCGCAGACCAAAACCGAGATGCTGCGCGACGCGCCCATCGCCGGTATCATGTATGACAAGTCGCTCGATCCGGACATCCGGTCCCTGCGTCAGACCGTTCTCTACGGACTCAAAGGCATCAGCGCCTACGGGCATCAGGCGAGAGAGCTCGGCTATTACAGCGATGAGGCGGATGATTTCTATATTCTCGCCCTGGAAGCCCTCACGGACGACCGGCTGTCGGTCGAGGAACTGATCCGCCTTACCATGCGCACCGGTGAGATGGCAATCGAAGTCATGAAAAAACTGGACGAAGCCAACACGGCCATCTATCAGAACCCAGCCCCGCAAAAAGTCAATGTCCACCTGAAAAAAGGTCCGTTTATCATCGTCTCCGGACACGATTTAAAAGACCTTGAAATGCTTTTAAAGCAGACGGAGGGAACCGGCATCCATATCTACACCCACGGAGAGATGCTTCCCTGTCACGGTTATCCGGGGCTGAACAAATATCCGCACCTCGCCGGGAATTTCGGCGGTGCCTGGCAGGATCAGCAGAAACAGTTCGACAATCTTCCCGGCTGTATTCTCATGACCACCAACTGCCTGATGCGCCCGCGCGACTCCTACAAAGACCGCATCTACAGCACAAATGTGGTCGGCTGGGACGGTGTGAAGCACATTGGCAAAAACGAGAACGGCGAAAAGGATTTTAGCGCCATCATAGAGCAGGCACTGGAACTCGGCGGCTATCCCGAAGACCAGGACGTACAGGAAATCCTCGTCGGCTTCGGTCACCACGCCACACTGGGCTATGCTGATGCGATCGTGGATGCCGTAAAATCCGGAAAACTGCGCCATTTCTTCCTCATCGGCGGCTGCGACGGAGCGCGCCCCGGACGCAACTATTACACCGAATTCGCCGAGATGGTTCCACAGGACTGCCTCATTATGACCCTCGCCTGCGGCAAGTACCGCTTCAACAAGCTGGACTTCGGGGAGGTGGCGGGTCTTCCGAGGCTCCTCGACATCGGACAGTGCAACGATGTCTACTCTGCCATCCGCATTGCCACAGCTCTCGCCGATGCATTTGGCACGGATGTCAACGGTCTTCCGCTCTCGCTGATTATTTCCTGGTATGAACAGAAAGCCGTCGCTGACCTTCTCGCTCTGTTAAGTCTCGGCATCCATGACATTTATCTTGGTCCCACTCTGCCCGCCTTTTTGAGTCCGAATGTCCTGCAGTACCTGACAGACACGTTCCACTTAAAATCCATCAGCAACGCCAGGGACGACATCCGCACCTGCCTCGGACAGGCAGTCTGATTTCCGCAGCTTTAACCGGGTTGTTGAATTATATTCTGATTATATACTATATCCTTCTGTCACTACAGCGTCTCTCCCTCCATGTAGCGATGAGGTAAAATCCGCTGACTGTCTCCTGTCATCTGCTCCACTTCCGGGTCAGCGTCTATCATGGCAAAAAGCATCTCAACGGCACTTTTTGCCACCTCATCCACCACATTGGAGATCGTGGAAAGCTGCGGTGTCACATATGCCAGCGTATCGATATTGTCAAATCCGGTAATGCCGTAATCCACCGGCGCCTTTCTTTTTGCCCGCTTCTGATCCTTCATGATCTCAAGTGCATACTCATCTGCGGTACAGACAAACGCCGTCCGCTTTCCTTCTTTTAATATGGCATCCACTTTCTGCAGGTAATCCCAGGAGAGAATACACTCCGGCCGGAGAGCGGGATAGCGTTTCATCTCTTCCTCATACCCCAGCAGACGCTCCTTGTGAACATACAGATTCTGCCGGTTTTTTGTATCTAACGGCGGGCAGACAAACACGATGCACTCATAGCCCTTCTCTGCCGCTCTCTGCACTGCCTCCCGCACTGCTGCCCGCTGGTCGATCCCAACAAACGGGATGCCGTCCGCAATCCGGTTATCCACAGAGACAATCGGGCGGTGCAGGGACTCCAGGAATGTCCGGTACGCCTCCCCCTCGTTGACCGAGGAGAGGATGATCCCGTCAACCCGATAATCCGCAAGTCTTGTCAGCTGCTCGCGCTCCGTCCCGGCATCCCCGCCGTGCAGCGTAATGTTGACGCCGTAGCCGCGGGCATATGCCTCCGTGCTGATCGTCGAGAGCATCTGGGCAAAATAGCGGTTCTTCACGTCCAGCACGACGACACCGATGTTGTACGTCTGTCCCTTAGCCAGTCCGGTGGCAAGGAGATCCGGCCGGTAGCCGTGTTCCTTTGCCACCTGAAGGATCATCTCCTTTGTCTCCGGCTTAATCCGCCCGGTTCCATTTAATGCCCGGTGTATCGTTGTTCTGGAAACGCCGCATAACTGCGCCAGATCTTTTGTCGTGATCGCCATATTTTCCTGCTCCCCGTTTTCTTTCTTTTCAAAAAACTTTCTTCTATTTTAATCGAATCTGAACCATTTGAAAAGAGAGAGGTACAAGTTCCACTGAAATTTCGTTTCCGCTGCAGGAGGCGTTTTCCAGTTCCACAGGTGTTACACAATCATGTTCCTTTTGATTTGTCGCTTTCTTATCCTCGTGAAACAGTGCAATACTTTTTAAAACCGCCTCCGTCTCCATGCCCTGTAAAGAAACGGTCACCTCGGCACTCTCCTCCATGCGGTTTACAAAAAAGGCGGTCACTTCCCGCTTCTGATCGTCATAGACGAGCACATGATCCACACAGGGTACCGTCTCAAACGTGCTGCACGCGTAGATGTCTCCCATATACCGTGTATCTAACGTCACGCCGTGCGCATACTGCGCCATCAGGGCAAACGGATAATACACCGGCTGCACCCACACACCGCCGTCCTTCTCTGTCATAATGCAGGAGCTGATATTCGTAAGAAGCGACTGGCAGGCGATCTTCACACGATCCGCCCGTTTTATGAAATTCATCAGCATACTTGCAAACAGAAGCGCATCCTCCATGGTATAGATCTGCTCGCTGATCGCAGGTGCCGTCTGCCACGGTGCATCCTCCACCGATTTCTGCACCTGCACGTCGCTCATCGACCAGACGCCCCACTCATCAAAACAGATGTTGATCTTATGTGACATTTTCTTTTTTACCCTCACATAGTCGCAGATGTTTAAGACCGTCTCGATATAGCGCTCCATATCCAGCGACTGTGCCAGAAACTCTGCCGTGCCCTTCTCCTGTCCCCCGTAATACTGGTGCAGGGAAATGTAATCGAGGCAGGGATAACAATGTTCCAGTACGGTCTGCTCCCAGTCACCGAACGTCGAATTCGTGGACATCGAACTTCCGCACGCTACCAGCTCGATGGATGGATCTAAGATTTTCATCGCCTTTCCAGTCTCATAGGCGATCCTGCCGTATTCCTCCGCCGTCTTATGCCCAATCTGCCAGTCTCCGTCCATCTCATTGCCCAGACACCAGGTCCGGATGCCGTACGGCTTTTCATGTCCATTTGCCGCCCGGAGATCACTGTAGTATGTGCCGGTCTCCATATTACAATATTCCAGCACCGCAAGCGCTTCCTCGATTCCCTTGGTTCCAAGATTCACTGCATAGATCGGTGCAACCTCTGCCGCGTCCGCCCACTTCATAAATTCATCCAGACCGACCTCGTTTGTCTCAATACTTTTCCACGCCAGATCCCGCTTCCTCGGGCGTTTCTCCACAGGTCCGATCCCGTCCCGCCAGTCATAGTTGGAGACAAAATTGCCCCCGGGATAGCGCACCGCCGTGACCCCCATCTGCCTTACCTTCTGCAGCACATCGCTCCGGAATCCGTTTTCATCTGCAGTCTTATGCGACGGCTCGTAGATGCCGGTGTACACCACTCTTCCCATGTGCTCCACGAAGGAGCCGTAGATACGGTCGTCAATCCTGCCTTTTGTAAATGCCGTATCAGCTTTAATTGTCACATGTCTCATCTTCTCTCTCCTCTGCCTCTATTCTTTCATTCCCGATGTTGCGATTCCTTCCATGAAAAACTTCTGTCCGAACAAAAACAGCAGTAACAGCGGCAGAATCGCAATTACCGTAGCAGCAAGTGTCGGACCATATTTGATCGAATTACTTCCAACCAGAATTGCAAGTCCTGCTGACAGCGTCCGCATTTCCACTGAACTTGTCAGCATCATCGGATAGAGCAGATCGTTCCAGTTATTCATGAAATGATAGATTCCCAGTGTCACAAGTGCCGGCTTTGCAAGCGGCAGAATGATTTTCAGATATATTTTCCACTCTCCCATACCATCAATTTTCGCAGCCTCATCCAGCGATTTCGGTATGCCCGAGAAGAAGGATGTCAGCATGAAAATACCGTAGGCACTCGCTGCGCGTGGTAGAATCAGTCCTAAGAACGTATTTAAAATTCCAAGCTTATATTCTTCCATATAGAGTGGAATCATCACCACCTGAAACGGAATCATCATCGTGAGCAGGATGATTCCAAAGAGCAGTTTTCTTCCTGTAAATTTCATTCGGGCAAATGCATATGCTGCCATAGAATCAAAAAACAGACTGATGATGGTGACACCCCCTGCGAACACAACCGTGTTAAGCAGCATTCTGGCAATCGGGAGCACTTTCCACACATAGGCAAACTGTGTTGTGACCCACTCTGTCGGGAAAAAGATTGGCGGCCACTTGATGACGTCCGCATCCGACTTGAAGGCGGATACGCCGAGCCAGAACAGTGGAAGCAGCACCAGCGCTGCAAACAACAGAAGTACCAATGTTCCGATCACCCGCTGCGCACTTATTTTTCTCATGTCTCATCACCTCCCTGGGGGAAAGCATATTTTCTTAAGATCACGGTTATAATCGCAATCATGCAGAACAAATAAACGGCGATTGCTGACGCATATCCGAGATCATACGGCGCTGTCTGAAATCCCCGGTTGTAGATATAACCCACGAGCGTCTCGGTCGCGTACTGCGGGCCGCCTCCCGTCATGACGTAGATCTGATCGAATACCTGCAGCGCCATAATTAACGTCGTCACCACGCAAAAACCGATCGTATCCCGTATACCGGGTATTGTGACATAGAAAAATTTCTGCAGCCCGGTCGCGCCGTCAATCTCCGCCGCCTCATATAACGACTCAGAGACGCCGAGCGCCGCCGCCGAAAGGATGGTAAGCGTATATCCGAACCCTTTCCACACCGTAACAAAAATCACCGTAGGCATCGCCCATGTCATACTTGAGAGCATGTTTGGCATCGTGATACCGATTTTTCCAAGCAGATATGGCAGCATTCCGTAGTGCGTATTGAGCAGCATCGACCACATGATGCTGACTGCCGTCATAGAACACACATAGGGCAGGTAAAATACGGTTCTCAAAAGCTTGTGCAGTTTTGTATTGCGCAGCATAAACATGAGCAGCAGCAACGCCACGATCATCTGGAGGGGCACCTCAAGCAGTGCGAAATAAAATGTATGAAACGTAGCATTTGCCACACGCTCATCCTGAAACATTTTGATGTAGTTGGCGATTCCGGCGAACGAGATATTTTTCATATAAATATCAATATTCATCAGACTGATCCCGATCGCTCCCGCCAGCGGTATAAATACAAATACGGTAAGTATGAGCAGGGAAGGCGCGATAAACGCATACGCCTTCACCTGATGCTCCATACGGTGTTGTCTCTTTTTTACTTTCATAATTTCCATCCTTTACGGCTTGCAGCTATTTTTGCGTCAGTGACCGTCAGACATCAGTCGGAGATCACCGCGTCCAGCGCGTCCGAAGCCTCCTGTACACTCTGCGTCACGTCTGCCCCGGATAAAATTTTCTCCATCATCGGTTTCATGACATCGTTGTCAATCATGCTTCCGCATTCCAGTCCCAGATGCCAGTCACGTCCGATCTCGGATGCCTTGGATACTGCACTTAAGATCTCGTTGTTCTGAATGTCCGCATCCTCAAGAACAGAGTAAGACCATACCGGGAAGCCGTTCCGGTTCGACCACTCTTTTAACACATCATCAGACAGCCAGTATGCCATAAATTTATACACTGCCTCTTTGGTCTGTTCGTCGGCCCCTTTCGTCAACATGTAAGAGCATCCGCCCTCCGGGGAGTACGCGCCGTCGCTTCCGCCCGGGATCGCCGTGATTCCATAATTCAAACCAAGCTGTGTCAACCCGTTGATGTTCCATGGACCGCTGGTATACATTGCAAGCTGGCCGGACTGGAACATCGTGTCCGCATCCGCTGCGGTGAGTCCCTCCGGGGATACCCCATCCTCCGTCGCAAGCTTCTGAATCCACTCCAGGGTTGCAATATTTTCTTCGGAATTTAAAAGGTTCTGTGTTGCATCCTCATTGATGACATCTCCGCCGTTCGCCCACAGGTACTCGCAGTAATAACCGTAATCGGTCGGAAGTCCCAGTCCATACTGATTCTTAGACGGATCGGTGCAGGCGATCGCCGCCTCGCGCAGTTCATCGAGCGTGGTCGGCGGGTTCTCCGGATCAAGACCTGCCTCCGTGAAAAGATCCTTGTTGTAATACAGATACTGCACATTGTACTGCATTGGTACGCCGTAGAGCGCATCGTCTATGTAGGATTTTGCAAGTACATTTTCATAGAAATTACTCTTGTCAATACCCATCGTATCCCAGAAATCGCTGATATCCTCGATCAGTCCATTCTCCTCATATTGATGAAGATACTCAATGCCCACCAGCACAAACGACGGTCCCGTCCCTGTCGATACCGCCGTCGCAAATTTAGTCTGCAAGGTATCGTTGTCCATAATGTCAATCTGTACCGTGATGTTGTCCGTGTTGGTCTCGTTGTAGTTGTCGATAATCTCGCGCAGCACGTCGCCGTCCGATCCGGTAAACGGCGCCCACACGGTCAATGTGATTCCTTCTCCCGCAGCACTTCCGCTGTCTTTTTCTGTCTTTGCTGCCTCTGTTGCCGTGCCTGCACTCCCCTGTGCATCCGCTGTCTGGCTGTCTGCTGCTGTGCTGCCGCACCCTGCAAACATGGTCGCTGCCATTGTCATTGCCAGTAATCCCGCCATTGCTCTTCTTTTCATGTTATCCTCCATTCTGCAGACACTTTGTGTCGAGGCAACCGCAGATGCAACCTCTGATTTGCACGGGCAATGAATCTGCACCCGTAACGTGTCTTCCATCTCGTTTGCTCTGCGATAAGGGCTCATTTTGTGGTGTCTGCCGCATCAAACAGCCCTGTGCAAAATGCAGTATCGTCCGCATTTTTGCACTACTTCCTCCCCATACATTGTTTTGTTGTGATTTTTTCTGTTTTGCGTACACGTGTACATTTTTGTGTAAAAATATCGTCCGCGCATTTGCGGACGCGTGTACTCAACACACTATTTATTATAACAACAGCATAGTTTCTGTCAATTATATATTTTTCATGTATTTGATCTATAAATTTTGTGAAATATTACTGATACGAAACGCTCACAAATCGCCAGACACTTCTACGCTCCCCTGACATCCTCCCGCACCTCATAATACCCCTGTGGATAATGACAGGCAGGACAAACCTTAGGCGCACTGGTTCCGACCACAATATGCCCGCAGTTCCGGCACTCCCACACTTTCACACTGCTTTTCTCAAACACCGCCTGTGCCTGCACATCCCGCAGGAGCTCCCGGTACCGCTCTTCATGCATTTTCTCAATCGCGCCAACCATGCGAAATCGCGCTGCAAGCGCCGCAAAGCCTTCCTGCTCCGCCGTTTTTGCAAAATTCTCATACATGTCTGTCCACTCATAGTTCTCCCCGTGGGCTGCGGCATCCAGATTCTTTCCCGTATCGCCGATCAGTCCCAGTTCCTCGCCCCACATCTGCGCATGTGCGCGCTCGTTATCCGCCGTCTTCTCAAAAATCGCGGCAATCTGCTCATAGCCTTCTTTTTTTGCGATCTCCGCAAAAAAAGTATAGCTGTTTCTCGCCTGCGACTCCCCTGCAAATGCTGCTTTCAAATTCTTTTCCGTCTGTGTTCCTGCATACTTGTTCATAGAATCCTCCATTTTTTCACACAATCTCTTGTTCTAACTCTTTGCTCCAACTTCTGGCTTCAACTTTTTGCTTCTGTCTTTTACTCCAACTTCTGGCTTCAGCTTTTTGCTCCGACTTTTACTCCAACTTTTGGCTTCAGCTTTTTGCTCCTGCTTTTTGCCTCAACCTTTCATTCCTGCCTGTTGTTCCTGCCTGCTGTTCTTGCCTTTGCCTTATTGCGCTAGTATGCCCGATCCGTCGAAATTTATTTATCCTGCCGGCAAACTTTTTGACGGCTTTTTTCTATTCCCACAAACCTGTTCTTCAAATATTTCTGGGGTCTTCCCTGCCTGCATAGCAATGTGCGGGTCTGACACGGCTTTTTTTCTCTCTCAGACCCGCAATAGCATATTTTTTTGCGTTATGTAAACTTATTTTCCTCCTGCTCGGGTCTGATTCGTGAAAATCAACTTTCCAGACCCGTTTTTTCTGCTTTTTCGGGTCTGGCACAGCTTTTTCTTCCTCCTAGACCCGCAAGAGCTGATTTTTCGTTTCTTTTTCCCTCTTGCAATGACATTTTCGGATCCCGCAAGTCTTTTTTCCTTCTGTAGACCCGCAGTAGACTGACAAGCTCCTCCGTACTTCCATTGACCCGAAAAACGCCAAAAACAGGTCATCTATCAAACTGGAAAAAAATTGCATCCGATAGACTGGAAAAAAATTGCACCTGGCAGGCAGAAAAAACAGCCGGCGCAGAATGCGCCGGCTGTCCGTACATTTCCCTTTTCAAAGTTTTATTTTTTCTGCAGACTTCTTTTCTTTCTGCACTGTGGCTGTCTGCACTGCCGCCACGGCAAGTCCCGAAACGATCCGCTATCCCGATCCGGGCTCACTCCCTAAGACCAGCACTTTGCATTGAAAGCTACCATGCCAAGTCCAAAAACGATCCGCTATCCCGATCCGGGCTCACTCCCTAAGATCAGCGCTTCACATTGAAGGCCGCCATGCCGGGATATACCGCAGCATCGCCCAGCTCCTCCTCGATGCGCAGAAGCTGGTTGTATTTTGCCACACGCTCGGTTCTGCTCGGTGCGCCGGTCTTGATCTGGCAGGTGTTTAATGCCACCGCAAGATCTGCGATCGTCGTGTCCTCCGTCTCGCCGGAACGGTGGGAGGAAATTGCCGTATAACCGGCCTTATGTGCCATCTTGATCGCCTCAAGTGTCTCTGAGACAGAACCGATCTGATTTAATTTAATCAGGATAGCATTGCCGCAGCCGCTGTCAATTCCCTTCTTTAAGCGCTCGGTGTTGGTTACAAACAGATCGTCGCCGACAAGCTGTACCTTATCGCCAAGCTCCCTGGTCAGCTTCTGCCAGCCTTCCCAGTCTTCCTCATCCAGCGCATCTTCGATGGAAATAATCGGGTATTTTTCCACAAGTTTCTTCCAGTGCTCAATCAACTCCTTGGAAGTGAACTTTGTACCCGCCTTCGGCAGTATGTACTCACCCTTCTTTGAGCCTTTCCACTCGGAAGACGCCGCATCCATGGCAATCATGAAATCTTTGCCCGGCTCATAGCCCGCATTTTTCACTGCCTGTAAAATGTACTTGATCGCTTCCTCATCGCTGGCAAGATCCGGTGCAAAACCACCCTCATCGCCGACGGAGGTTGCAAGGCCTTTGCTCTTTAACAGGGCTGCCAGTGCATGGAATACCTCTGCACACCAGCGGAGCGCCTCCTTAAAGCTTGCCGCGCCGACCGGCATAATCATGAACTCCTGCACATCCACCGTATTGGCTGCATGCGCGCCGCCATTTAAAATATTCATCATCGGAACCGGAAGTCTGTTGCCGGAAATTCCGCCAAGGAAACGGTACAGCGGGATATCCAGTGCGATCGCCGCCGCTCTTGCCGCTGCAATTGATACCGCAAGGATGGCATTTGCGCCAAGCTTTGACTTGTCCTTCGTTCCATCCGCAGCAATCATTGCCGCATCCAGCGCGTAAATATCGCTTGCGTCCATGCCGCAGATCGTATCGTTAATGACCGTGTTAATATTCTCCACTGCCTTTGTGACACCCTTTCCAAGGTATCTCGCTTTATCTCCATCACGAAGCTCCAGTGCCTCAAACTCTCCCGTCGAAGCGCCTGACGGTGCCATGCCTCTTCCCACGGTGCCATCCGCAAGTATGACCTCCGCCTCAACGGTAGGATTGCCTCTGGAATCCAGTATCTCTCTTCCGATTACCTTTTCAATCTCCAAAAAATTCATGCTTCGTTCTCCTTCCATCTGATCATCTGATTCTCTGATCTTTTCAATCATCTGATTCTTTGATCCATCCGGACTCCGGCTTCCGGAAAACACACCGGAAGGCGTTCGTTACATAGGATGGAACGCGTCCCGGTGCAGCTGTTTTCCGGCAGGAAACGGATTCAGCAGCTCCGCCCCTGTAAGAAGTCCTAAAATGATTTGCACTATAGTTAGTCACGCCTAACTGTCGTCATTATAACGGTTGGCGAAAAAGATTGCAACCCCGGATGTTGATACTTTTTCTCATTGCGGATTCTCCGCCGGATAAGAACGCCCTTTCCCTTACTGCACCGCTACTCCGCCGTCATCTTCATCTGACGGATATTTTGGAAAAATACTTCAAGCTTTGCCAGCGATCCGACCAGCGACATCGAAAGCATCACCGCAAGCGCCGCCTGCGCCCCGGTAATGCTGACGCGGTCCGCCAGATACAGGCTGACCGGAAGCGTACTGCATCCTTCGCTCTTCGCCAGACACTGCATCTGCTCCTCATTCCGGTAAGTCTCCATCGTCCCTCTCCTTTTTACCGTGTGCAGCATGGCTGCCCTCTGCGTCAGAACAGGAATACCATAACAAACAGCAACTCATAAAATACGCCCTGCCCGGGATTCCTCATAAATAAAGCTCCGGTTTCACACCTTCGCACCTATTCACTAAACGGAATACCCCAGACAGGGCGCTCTATCCAGACATCCTTTTTCTTACTTTTCATGACGGAATGCGGAAAAAAGCCCCTTCTTTTCATAAGGTTCTCTCGTCACAGTTCCCATCTCATAGCCGGTCTTGTCAATGACTTCCTTTAACTTTGCATCATCGATGTCCTGTTCGGTCAGAATGACAGTCTCCTCTTTTGCATGGGAAGAGGTTACCTTCTTCACCGGAAACGCAGCTCTCACTGCCTCATTCACATGTGCCTCGCACATTCCGCACTGCATGCCATCCACTTTTACCACAATTTTTTCCATTGCTGTTCTTCCTCCGTATTACTTCTGTCTGCATATATCCTCTATCAGCTCCACCCATTCCTTCGGATGTACTGCAAGAAGCTCCTCATGCTGCATGTCCAGTTCATGCAGTACCGGGTGCGCAAAATGCCTGTGATAGCGCGCCCGGTATTTTTCTCCCATCTTTAAGGCATATAAAATGTGGATCTCGGTGCCCGCCGGATCGATCGCATCCGGTAGCGGCGTAATCAGATCCGAATAAAACTGATTGCGCAGGCTCTCCTTTGTGATAAAGGAGAGATCCACACCGGCGCCGCGCATCATGCCGATAAACGCATCCACATATCCGTCTCCCGCCTTGCGCCGCTTCTCCAGCCTGCGGTTTAAAAACGAAAGCCGGAATCTGCCGGTCGTAAGAAACGGATAAATCATCGGCAGCATCAGGGATGTCATAAGCTTCGCCGGAATTCTGCCGGATTGATCCAGATCCGAACCGCCGAGAATACCATAATCCATATGAATCACTCCGCGTGCCGCCATAAGTCCAACGAATGACCCGCCGAGTGAGCAGCCGTACGCTGCACAGATTTTCCCGTCATAGTGTTCCTTAGTATATTCCTCGATCTTTGCCGTCTCCTCGATCATCGTGGGAAACTGCGTCTGTTCCGTCTCGTCAAATCCGTCGTAAGAGACGCACGCCACCCGGAATGTCTTCGCCAGCGGCTCGATCACCTTTCCAAAGTTGCTGCGCCAGTAACAGCCGGTTCCCGGCAAAAGCATGAGAACCGGCTTTCCCTGCTCTCCAAATTCATATACTTTCATCTGTTCCCACTCCTGTCTCTATGGTATATTTTCTCAAATCTTTTCTATCGTTTTCATACCAGACAGACATAAAGCCATCCGCCCGGTCTGTAAAAGTATCAGCCCAGCGCCACATCGAGCATCATCATGACGCTGAATCCCACTGCAAAGGATATCGTACCGACATCCGAGTGCTCTCCCTGCGACATCTCCGGAATCAGTTCCTCCACGACCACATAGAGCATCGCTCCCGCCGCAAAACTGAGCAGATACGGCAGTGCCGGGACAATCAGTCCCGCCGCCAGGATCGTGAGAATCGCCCCGATCGGCTCCACAATCCCCGAGAGCACGCCTCCTAAGAATGCCTTCGGCTTTCCGGTTCCCTCCGCCCGAAGCGGCATGGAAATAATCGCCCCCTCCGGGAAATTCTGAATTGCGATTCCAAGTGACAGCGCCATCGCGGCCGCCGCGGAAATCTGGGTGTTGCCCGCCAGATACCCCGCATACACGACGCCGACCGCCATGCCTTCCGGGATATTATGTAGTGTGACGGCAAGCACAAGCATCGTCGTGCGCTTCAGCTGGCTCCTCGGTCCCTCCGCCCTCTGGCTGTTACGGTGCAGATGCGGAATAATATGGTCGAGCAGAAGAAGAAACAGGATCCCACACCAGAACCCTGCGACTGCCGGCACAAACGCCAGCTTTCCCATATCACTGACCTGCTCCATCGCCGGAATCAAAAGACTCCAGATCGACGCTGCCACCATCACGCCTGCAGCAAATCCCGTCAGCATGCGCTGCAGGCGGTCTCCCATCTCCTTTTTCATAAAAAACACACACGCCGCGCCGAACGATGTTCCAAGAAACGGTATCAATATTCCGTAAAATACACTCCAGTTCATTTGCAAGCCTCCTTTTCAGTTAGCTTTTACTAACCTTATTTTATCAATCACTTCCTATTTGTCAAGCCTCCCGCCAGTTCCGGCGCAAAATGTGCGGCAAAAAAAATTTCCATGATACAAAAACGGACACTGAATCTTCTTCAGTGTCCTCCCATCACTTCTAACCTGCACATTCCTGATACAGCGTCTTTTGTCCGGTCCCGCCGAAGATATCCATAATATCCGCCATTCCCACTCCGTAGGAAAGCAGCAGTACCAGATTTTCTTTCGCGTACTCAAACCGCTGGAATAGCTGCTGCTTCTGTTCCAGGTTCTCATATACCTTCCAGTACCCGGTGCAGAGATAATCTCTTCCCTGATGCTCGATAAACCCTCTCACATCCTCCACCGGATAACCCAAAAGCAGTCCCATCTCATGAGGGAAATCCCTGCGCTCCTGCATGTACCTGCGGTAACGCATCCGGAAAACAGGAAGCACCGCCTCCAAGGAAGTATCCTGATATCCCAGTTTATGCAGCATCCTTTTCACCTGTTCCTGTTCCATGTATTCTTCCAGGCTTTCTCTTCGGTATAAGAGCACAGCCGCTTTTCTGCCGGTTGAAAAAAGCACATACATGGATATTCCGGTATCCCGGATCAGCTCCCGAACCTGACATACTCCCTCACACGGAATATTGAACAGATTCGACGGCTTTAAGCCTGCGATTAACGGCGCACACTGCAGTGCAAGCTGCAATTCCACATCTTTTGGCTCCATCTGCTGCAAAATCTCCCATGTCTCACGACTCATGCCGATCCCTCCTGTATCAACGATCTTTTGAGTTAGTCTCCTCTAACCATCTGTATCATATACGACATCAGGCATCTTGTCAAGGATCAAAAGAATTGTCGCAATAAGCATAGACTGCTTTTGAGTGATAAGTAATATTATTAGAAACACACTTGGAGATTTCATGTGGAAATGCAGGTGGAATATTCGTTTGAGAAAAATGTGGGAATTTCCCGTCTTAAAAAATGTATTATATCATCTTTTTGCGCTGCTTTCCGCGCATCTGAAGTTCCGTAGGAACTTCTAATATGAATCCGGTAGGATTCATTATATCATCCACACATGAAATCAAATACATAGCACTGTAAAATCAAAGTAAATATTTCGATCAACAGAACCTTTTATGACAACATCTCTTTCACACAGGTACTTCGATAATCACTTGGTGATATTTTATATCTTTCTTTAAATACTCGGTTAAACGTTCTCTGACTTTCAAATCCACTATCCAGACAAATATTTGTAATAGAATCACTCGTATTTTCCAAACGATGGCATGCATAGTTCAGCCTTGCATCGTTAAGATATTGATTAAAGTTTCTATGAAATGTCTTGGAAAAGAGTCTGGATAAAACATATTTGCTCACGCCCAGGTCTTTTGCCATCTCTTCCAACGAAAACTTCTTCTTGAAATTTGCTGATATATAGGAAACTGTCTGGTAAATAAGATCGTTGCTCCCCACACTGCTCTTTTCTACCAAATTTAATTTTCCTATGCAGCGTGCCAACACAATTTGAAGATATGCCTGTGCAACAGTAATATCCGACTGTTCTGTCTCTAAAATTGCATTTATAACCCTATATACCTCCGGTTCAACCTTTTCCGCTTTGATGATTGGGTATTCAGGAGCCATGGATTGCATGATATCTGCAAATTTGGCTATCGTAAATGGCGATGCAATCAGATAAGTCGCTTTATTTACACCGGGTGTCAGTACCTGATAGTGATGAATAATATCTGGAAATACAAAGCCTATATCTCCTTTTTCCATATGGTATAGTTCCTGTCCGACACCAAGTTCTAATGATCCACTTGTTACACAAACGATCTCCAGTGCATTATGAAGATGTGGTTCAATATGTTTTGACTTCCTATTTATTGCTATAATCTCCTCTTTTGTGTCAACATATTTTAACTGCATGAAATACTCCCCTTTGCAACATTTGTCTATATCTTCTTTCGATTTGGCAAGCAATCCTTTTACACCTATCTTATAATCAACTTGTAAATAAGGAAAGGAGGAATTGCAAATGAGCAACCTAAAAAAATATCTGAATGACCTTTTAGTATTCTACACTGAATATTTTGAGCATCCTTACCATGTATAAATACTAAAAGGACTATTTTGTGAAAACTGAATATTTTCTTAAGGCCATTTCACAAAAATGAAGTGGTCCTTTTTTATTTTCAAAATACAGTTCTATCACTTTATATATAGAAAAAAGCACTGTCTCATCGAGCAACGACCAGACAACGCTTTCTCCTGTCAATTCTAATTTATGTCTAATGCATCTGTTACTTCATCTGCAGCAATTCCTTTTTCTGCTTTCAATTTTTTATTTGCATCTTCTACATTCATTCTTGAAAGTACAAACATAATCAATACATCAAAGATTAATGGAAGCCAAAGATACATGAACTGCATCATATCAAGTGCAGACTGTGGCTGAGTTGCATTTGTTCCGACATATCCACTGAACTCAAGCATCCATCCAACAACAGCGGTTCCAATACCTCCACCGATTTTTACACCAAGAGAAGTACAAGAGTACATCGTTCCGTCAATTCTCTTTTCCTGCGTAAGATAAGTGTATTCAGAGCAAGATGTGATAACTGCATTCATATCTCCCTGCCATGGTCCCTGACCTAAGGCTGCAAGAGCTGTAAATGCCATCATCAGCGGAACACTGCCCATATATCCGGCAACAACAACAAGTGCTCTACCGATGACTGCTAAGACGTAACCTCTTAAGTTCAGTTTATACATACCTTTCCACTTACCAACTAATGTCGGTGTGAAAATCAGGGCAATGATCAGTGGAATATTTACTGCCCATGCAAATTGTCCAAACAAATTCTTATTTTTCAGTACCCACGTCATGTAATAAATGCCAGCTCCAATCATGGCACCATATAACTGCTGTAAAATATATGTTCCACAAATCATCATGTAATATTTGTTTTTGACAAGAAGCTTGAATGCCTGTACCATTCCATACTTTTCATTATCATTCTTTACTTCTCCTTCATTAAGTTCTTCCTCCGGAAGTTCCTTAACAGAAAGTGCTGAAATCGTATTTACGACCAGACCAATGATTGCATAAATAATAGCAACCGTTCTCCATGCCGCAGCATCTCCACCACATTTATCTACAAATCCAACTGTAATCGCCTGAATCAGAAGACTTGTTGAAAATGCAAAAATAAAACGGTAAGATCCCATCTGTACACGCTCTTTGCTGTTCTTTGTAATCAGTGACGTAAGTGCTGAATAAGCAATATTGTTTGCTGTATAAAACACACCATTTAACAGTGTATAAGAAATAAAGAACCATGCATATTTAGCCGTTGTTCCCAAACTCACCGGTACTGCAAAGCAGCCGACCAGCGTAATGGCACAACCAATATATCCGTATAGCATCCAGGGTTTCGCTTTTCCCATTTTACTGTGTGTTTTGTCAATCATTGATCCAAAAAATATATCCGTAAAACCATCAAATAGTTTTGATACGGCAATCAGGGTACCCACGACACCTGCAGCAAGTCCTACCGAGTCCGTCAGATAGACCATCATAAAAGATGTCAGGAACGCATAGACTACATTACCTGCGATATCACCCGAACCATATCCGATTTTGTTATACCATTTCAAATACTTTTTTTCTTCCATAGAATTCTTTTGCTCCTCATATTCATTGCACTTAGAATCTCAAGATGCCTAATTCTAAATTTTTCTTTTGTTTTGTTTTTGTCTGATTGCTCTGTATATCCGGACTTTACATTACAATCAGACTCTCTTTCCTTGTTTACGGGTTACATGAAACTTTATTATCCCTTTACATACGGTATCAGCGTAAACTGGAACCGGAATAATACATCATCAAATCGGTACTGATCCAATACAACTGGACCACAACTATTAGAACCAATGCCATTTAATGCGTAGTCAACACAGAATACTACACTATCTGATTCTATTAATTCATAATTATGCGTTTTCTTCTCAAGTTCTTCCTGTGTATAATAAGAAGCATTGAATGAAAATGCCTTTTCTGCGGATGCCACAATTCCATATCGGCTGTTGTTAAGCTCTACATATTCACAATCATAATGGCTTCCATTTTCCTGTGGACGGATATAGTCCTCATGTAAATCCCCTACATCTGCCCGGTACAAACCGTGGCTCGCAGCCTGATGTTTATCACAATAACTTTCCTGTGGTCCCATTCCAAAGTATCTTACAGCTGAAAGTTTTTTATCCAGGAACATCCTCACACCAAATCTCGGAAGATCCGGGAATTCATCGTCTTTTGTTACTGCAATATCTGCATCAATCTTTCCAGCAGCTTCTATTTTCCATGTAATCGTCACATCAAGAATCTTCTGTACTGTCTCTGCCACAACGGAAGCATGGCTTGTAATCTTCACACCATGTTTTCCCTGCACAACCTCTGTCGTATAGGCTCTTGTGTAAGCCTTATCATAGTGGGCTTTCTTCCATTCAGACTTGATGTACATATCGTTATCTGTTGGAGCTCTCCAAATATTTAATTCCATCGGATGGTTCAAGTATTCCCGCCCTGCGAATTTCATCTCTGTAAAGAGTGCAGTACGTTTGTCTATGGTATAAGTAAATTCACGCCCCTTGATATGAATCTGTGTATCATTTTCATTTACCTGTAATTCAGAGTCCACTACTGTTTTTGGTATCCATTTCTCTGCAAGTTTACATTTTGTATCCTCTTTACTTACCTCAATTTCATCAAATCCAAGAATTTGGTCTTCATCCAACAGTGGCAATTCTTTTTTCAGATGGTAAATAAGTTTTAAATAACATTTCCCATTCTCTGGAACATTGATCTTCAGGTTTGTTTTTCCTTCCCCGTGTGGTGCCACAGAAAACTCCGGAAGTATGCCTTTGCTGATCACAAGACCATCCTGTATCAGCTCATAACTAATCTTCACATAATCTTTCAAGTCATCAAAATCCATGTAGTTATGAAGCACCAGTTCTCCGCTTTCTTTGTTATAGGAAATAACTCTTGCCGGGCGATAAACATTCTTGTATTCCAACAGTCCTGTGTGTACAGTTCTGTCCGGATATACCAATCCATCCATACAGAAATTGCCGTCATGAATCTCTTCTCCATGATCTCCTCCATAAGCATAGATTGTCTTTCCATTCTCGGCAGTACCATGAGCAATCGCATGGTCACACCATTCCCAGACAAAGCCGCCGCACATTTTATCATTATCCTGAATCATCTGGAAGTAATCTTCAAAATCTCCAGGTCCGTTTCCCATGCTGTGACAGTACTCTACCAAAAGGAAGGGTTTGCTTCCATCTTTATCCATATATTCCTGAATTTCGGAAAGCGCTGGGTACATCCGGCTGTACACATCCAGATTGCTGTAGTCATATGTTTCATCATAATTACGGTATCTTGCACTCTCATATTGTGTGATACGGTCTGGATCAAAATTCTTTGTCCATTCCAGTGCTTTTTCAAAGTTGCAGCCATAAGCACTCTCATTTCCCATTGACCACATAACAATACAGAAACGGTTTTTGTCACGTTCCACCATGAGTTTTACACGATCAACGATTGCCTCTTCCCATACCGGATCATCTGCAATCTTCTCATTCCATCGCTTGAACCGATTGTAATCGGTGTCTTCTTTTCTGTAGATCATAAATGGACCATGAGCTTCAATATCTGCTTCATCTATCACCATGAATCCATACTTATCACACATTTCATAGAAAAATGGTGCGTTCGGATAGTGGCTGGAACGGATCGCATTAAAATTATGCTGCTTCATTAACGTAAGATCGGTTGTAATCTGTTCCAGACTGATTGTAAATCCCGTAACCGGATCGGAATCATGTCGATTGACTCCACGGAATTTAATCTTCTGTCCATTTAGATAAATGACCTGGTCTTTAATCTCTATCTTTCTTAATGCAATGTGATCCACAATTACTTCATTTTCTGTTTCAAGAATCAGTTTATACAGATATGGATTTTCTGTATTCCAAAGTTCCGGACTTGCGATTTCTAATACAGCTGTTCCTTCTTCAGCAATACTTCCTAGTGCTACAACTGCTCCGTTTCTATCTTCAATCGAAATTTTTACATTTAACGGAGAGTAGAATTTCATTTCAATTTCTACTTTCGCAAGCATATCCTCAATTCTTGTTTTAATATGATAATCGCTGATTGCCTGCTCTGGACGTTTCAAAATGTACACATCCCGGAAAATACCACTCATACGGAATTTGTCCTGATCTTCCAAATAGGAACCATCACACCACTTCATTACCAACACTGCCACCGTATTCGTTCCATCCTGAAGTACATCGGTAACATCAAACTCACTGGTCATATGCGAAACCTGGCTGTATCCTATGTAAGAGCCATTGATCCATACGTAAAAGCAACTGTCTACTCCTTCAAAGTTCAAAAAAGATTTTGGCGCTTTCTCATCTCTACTGTACTCAAAAGTATGTACATAGGCTCCACACGGAATGTCCTGTGGCACATATGGTGGATCAAACGGAAATGGATACCGGATGTTTGTATACTGGCATGTATCATATCCAGCCATCTGCCATACACTTGGAACCTGAATCTCATCAAAATTTTCTGTATCATAATTCTTCTCAAAGAAAGAATCCTGAATGTCATAGATGCTGTTAAAATACTGGAATTTCCAAGTTCCATTCAATAACTGCATACGATCTGACTCTTCTCTGTGTTCCACCAAGTTATCCATTCTTCTGGATGCCGGAATATAATAGGCTCTGGCTGGCATTGTGTTTTCGTGCAGTACGCTTAGATTTTCATAATAACGTGGTACGATCATAAATAGCTCTCCTCCAATACATATACTTTTTTGTTCTTTGTTTTCCTAAAGCAAACCTTATACTTTACTTTTTGTTTACGTTCCTTAGTTATGCTATATATAGCTTATCCAAATTCGCAAAATATGTCTATGAATTGGATTAGACAAAATATGCACTAAATGATACAATGATAAAAAGTACGAAAAGAGGTGCTGTTCTATGTATTTGAACACCGGTTATTTGAACCACTCACATATGGATTTCAAAGACAAAAGTCGTCCGCTGATTGTCGGTAGCTGTGGTACTTACCGTCTTTCCAGACATCCCAAACTTCCGACCTACCGTCCAAGGGGGCGTCTGGATTATCAGATTATATATATCACTGCTGGTTGTGGGCATTTTCATTTTGATAATGTAAATAATGAAACGATTGTTCCAGCCGGCAACATTGTACTGTACAGACCGAAAGAACTCCAAAAATATGAATATTACGGAGAAGATAAGACAGAAGTATACTGGATTCACTTCACAGGAAGCAATGTGAAAAATATCTTACGTCAATATGGGTTTCCGGATAAAGAACGTGTCTTTCAAGTGGGTACATCTAATGAATATGAACAAATTTTCAAACGTATCATTATCGAGCTCCAACGCTGTCAAGACAATTATGAGGAAATGCTTGTCCTTTTGCTACGTCATCTTCTGATCAGTTTCCACCGGGAACTGACAAGAGAGCACATATTAAAAAATGAATATCTTGATTATGAGATGGATAATGCTGTTACCTTTTTCAGTGAAAACTACAATCAAAATATCAATATTGATGATTATGCTGCCTCACGAGGCATGAGTGTCAGCTGGTTTATCCGAAATTTCAAAAAATATACCGGTTCTACACCAATGCAATTCATTGTGGGAATCCGCATCAACAATGCTCAGATGTTACTTGAAACAACAACTTATTCCATCAATGAGATTTCTAAGATTGTCGGATATGATAACCAGCTTTATTTCAGTCGGCTTTTTCACAAGTTGAAAGGATATTCGCCGAGAGAATACCGAAAGCTGAGAAACAAATTCTGAAATCCCACGATGTGGTCTTCTTTCTGATAATATTACTTATCAAAGCAAAGCACGATATGCTTATTGCGCCTGTTACGGGAGCAGTCCCTGCTCCTGCATCTCACGCGCCACCTTCACATATTCCCGGCTGTTGCGGTAAATATCTTTTTTCTCCGCTTCCGTCAGCTGCCGCACGATCCTCGCCGGGCTTCCGAGCACCAGCGATCCATCCGGCACCCGGGTGTGTTTTGTGACAAGGCTTCCCGCCCCGACGATACAGTCACAGCCAATCTCCGCTCCATCCAGGATCGTCGCCGCCATCCCGATCAGCGTCCGGTCGCCGACCGTGCATCCGTGGACAACCGCCTGATGCCCGATGGTCACATTGTCACCAATCACCACATCGCCCTCAATGCTCGCATGAATCGTACAGCTTTCCTGAATGTTTGTCTCTCTTCCGATCGTGATGGTTCCCTCATCCCCGCGCACGGTGGAGTAAAACAGCACACAGCTGTCCTCCCCGATCGTCACGTCTCCGACCACCATCGCCTCGCGTGCAATCCGCACACCTGGAAGGTCTGTAATCCGCTTATAGTTCATTTTTCCACACTCCTTATCCCAACTCCGCATTGAATTTCTGCGCATTTTCATCCCAGCGGGTAAGACGGATCCTCAGATCTTTGCCGGCGAGCATGCGCGCCGGTGTCCCCCTGCCAAGAAGATATTTTTTCGACAGCGATGCTCCATGTGAAGTGCCCGCGATCACGCCGCGCAGCACACCGGTCGTCGTTGCCTCCGTCTGTGTCAGCGTTACTGTCTGACCGATCATGGACTCATGCCAGGCTCCCGTACCGCCCGCCGGCTGTGACGGCTTCTCAGCGGATGCCTCTGCCGCAGTGCCGGATGTCTCTGCCGTCTGCTGTCCTCCTGCACATTTAAAATTCTCCAGTATAAATTCACAAATCTTGCGCAAATCATGGCGTCCCGACTCGTTTAATATCTCCAGATTCAGATGCGCGGACGTATTGCGGCAGTTGTTTAAGCTGTACATATCCTGCTTTAGCTCATCAAGAGACGAATACAGGCTGAAATACTTTTTCATAATATCCCAGTGTTTGTGGATAATCTGAAAGTAATCATTAAACGCGAGCACATTCAGCTTGGAGATGATAATATTTCTCTGATCCGCCTCGTTCTCGGTCGCAATCCGGCGCAGATTTTCCAGATAATCATCCTTTCGCTGCACATCTTGACCGAGTACCGTCTCCCATTCTTCCGAGTATTCCTTACTGAGTGCCCGCATCAATACGTCGCGGATACTCCGCTCCGTCTGCTCTAACATTGCTGCGAGCGAATCCAGTTCATCCAAAACAGCAAAATCCTTCACAAAATCAACAAAATACGGAGAGATCGGCTCATATACCAGTTCTCCCTTATCGCGGTAATCCGTGAGACCCGCCAGTTCAAACACATTTTTTTCAGACTTCTCCACACGGGTCACAAATCCATAGTCATACAGCTTTTCCACCCACTCGTTAAGCTTTTCGGAATATGCAGGGCCGATAAACTTTTCAATGAAGATGCCCATGCTGCTTCTGGTCTTGCTCTGATTCACATACTCCGTTCTCATGAGTGTACACATACGCTCATACGCCGTCTTGATGAAAGCTCCCCGCTCCCGGAAAATCCATCCGATGTCAACAGGACTCCCGTCCAGATTCTCGATTTCATCCCGCATCTGCATCAGCAGCCCCGGCGACCGTCCGCACAGACAAAGGATCTGCTGTCTTTCCTTCTCCTCCAGAAGACCGCACGGCATATCCCTGTAAAAGTTAAAATACTCCTCCAATTCCTCATTGGAAAAACCTTTCAGCGCCAGTGCCGGAAACGCATCCTGAAAATTCGACCCCTCCTGCATATGATGCGCGATCGTGCTCACGCTCCGCCTGGAGATCGTAATGATCGACAGATTCAGCCGGTTGGCGCCCTTTGGCGTCAGACCAAACAAGCGCTGGAAAAACTGCCCGTCCTTGAAGATCGCCTGTGCCCGGTCAAATTCATCGATTGTCAGAATCATCCGGATTCCAAGCTTTGTATAATATTCAAACAAAGAAGCCAATTCTCTCGTAGCATTCATCTTAAAGACGACGTCATCCTGATGCCCGATATTTTCTTCAAAGAACTGATAGGATTTGAGAATTTTCTCCACCAGTCTGTCATTTGGCACAGGTGCATCGCGAAGCTCCTCTTCCCCGATGGTATCAGAAAATTTTAGAATTAGTACTGTCCAAAACTGCCAGAACGAGGTTCCTGCCTCCAGCACCGTATTAAAATAGTAGGTGTGCGGCTTTGCCGCCCTCTCCAGTTCGTCGCTCAGGTGCCGGATCAGTGTCGTCTTGCCGATGCCGTTTGGTCCAATCAGCGAATAACACTTGCCATAATCTCCTTCCTCCACGAAGAAGACCTTTTTCCTCAGTATCTGGCTGACCTCCTTTCGTTCAATATATAATTCACCCATTATTCTCTTCCTCCGTTCTTCTGTAACATAAATTCCACAAACAATCCGGTATTGATCTTCACTCTTCCGCCGGATGTAATGGAGATCACACGGCGTGCCTCAAGCAGATTCTTAGTCCGCTCGATCTCCTCCGTGCTATATCCCTGTTCTTCTGTGAGTTTCCGGTTGATCTCCTTCATATCGGACGTTCTCTGATCAAAGGATTTCACCGTGGCAAACGCCGCACTCTTCAGATACTGATACGTCTTGCGGCTTTCCGGATCTTCCACGCTGTCGCCGTCTTCCACCAGAAGGATATCAAAATCCGTCAGCAGCAGCTCTCTGATAAACTGCCGTACCATCTCTTCCACATCGCTGACGAGAATCCGTGATCTCGGACAGCGGTCACTCACAAAGTAAGCAAACATCTGGCTGCACAGCCGCATCAGATACGTCGGATTACATCCCGACAGATCCAATAGCTTCTCCACCGCCCGTCTTCCAAGTTCCGTGTCGTATACGTCATACCCGAATGCCCGTTCCATCGGCTCCTTCACCAGCCGGACGGACGCCTCCTCATCCAGCGCCGCAATCTCCACAGACTTGGCAAATTCCGCCGTGTGGTTGAGTACGCCAAGGCTGTCAAATGCCCGCATCATCGCCTCATGTCCGATGATCACCTGAATAAAACCATACTGTGAAAATGTCTTGATAAAGTTCGGGATAGCCGCCAGGCTCTCATTTTTCTCTTTGTCCCTGCGTATCTCGCTCATGATGGTCGTACATAGAAGCGTAAATTCATCCATAAACAGGAGAATCACATGTTCCCCGCCATCATATCGGAAAAACTCCCGGAAAAATCTCTCGAAGAGCGCCGCCCACGTCTCATTGCCTGCCGGATCAAACAAATCCGGAATTTCAAGCTGATTCTGTCTTAAAAGCTCCACCACATCCGGATGATGATCGTAGATCTCATTTTCAAAGCGGGACAGAATATTGGCATAAAACGACCGCTTAAAGTAAGGAAGCAGTTCCACGCCGCCGGTTTCGTCCAGAATGTTATTAAAATTCAGCATGATCGCTTTTTGGCGCAGCTTCTCATTGTCCTTGATATAATTTTTTATCTGATAGACCAGACTGGTCTTGCCGCTCTTTTTCTGTCCGTGGATAATGACTGCACTTCCCGGAATGAACTGTTCCTCTCCGTCTACGGTTCTAAGGATACTGCTTCTTATCTCGCGGCTCTCCTCCTCGCGCCCGAAGAACATCTTATTGTCTTCCAGCGGTTGTCCCTGCGACGGTTCCAGATACGGATTCTCTGCACCGGTATCCTTACCTTCCATCCTGCCGGTGCCGTACTGCAGTTCCAGATAATTGCCGGCATCCTCGCGAACCGTCTTTTTCTGCAGACTGCCGTTGCGGTCATTTTCCCCGGTCAGAAATGCGGTCATGTATTCGTATTCCACGGACCAGCCGATGTTTAAGCTTCCTGTATATCCTTCCTCCACGCTGATCGCAACCTCGACCGGGATCTGATCCCCGGCAGCCAGATGCTTCTGTTCCAGCACGATTTTAGAAGGAACGTCCACGCCCTCTGTGTAGGATTCCAAAATAATCCCGACGTTGTCCGCCGACTGGAGGTTCATATTTGCCGCTCCGTTCCCGACGATCAGCCAGAACGTCTTCTGTCCATTCTCGATCAGTTCCTGGTTCGGCTTGCACCAGATCTTCGGGCGGGTCTTATCATCCTGATACATGGAGTTCAGCAGCTGCGCGATCTCTTTTTTCAATTTTGCAAAAATGTTGGCGCCATCCGCTCCGTCCGTACACATCCACAGAATCTCTACCGCCTCTCTGCTCGGATGCTTCTTGATCTCTTCCTCCAGTTCGCGGATCTCCCGGTAGGCATCCCGCAGCAGGCGCTCCTGCAATGAAAATCCCGGCTGATTGGTGTAATCGCAGACGCTCATGCACGCCCTCTGCAGCTTTTCAAAGCGCGCTCTGTCATCCTTTCCCGCCAGCTTTAAAAAACGCACCTGCATGTTTAAAATCAGTTCTCTCACATCCGCAGAGATATTACTTCCAGAGAGGATTCCGGTCAGGTTTGCCGAAAAGCGGCTTCTGTCCTTCTTATAGCGCTCCCGCAAGGCCTGCAGCGCTTCCGCAAGGCTGGTCGTACGGATCATATCGTCAATCTGCACCGCATATCGAAGCAGCTCATTGGTCAGCGTCGTATTCTTCTTTAAAATGGCGCAGACGGTCTCCATACTCTTCTGATCCAGCAGCATCATGTGGGAGATAAGTTCACTCATCTGCCTGCAATTCTGGTTCAGCAGCGTCTCAAGTTGTCCGCGGTCTGCGGTCTTCCCTTGCTGTAAGTAGTTGGCAAGCTGCTCTCTCGTGCCGAAGTCCTGCAAAAACAGCTGATAGAGACAGTCGCCCATCGAAAATTGCGCTGCATTTTTCTTATTGCTCTTTCTGAGCGGATAACGCAGCAGAACGGACAGGTAATACGTCTGCTCCCCGAATACCATATTGGCGTCCAGACCGATCTTGCGGCAGTTCTTCTGCAATGTGCCGATCAACAGTCTTCCGATCTGGTTCTCTCTGTCATATTTTCCACCCGCTTCCGCGCCATGCTCCAGCTCCACCTCCGGATAGGCAAGCGCGATTTTGGCAGCCGCAAAGGATTGCAGTTCCCCCGGCTGTCCGTGAAGAATATCCACCGCTCTCTGTGCATTCTCACTATTTTCCGGCATGCTCTGCTCGTTTAAGGTCACTCCCTTTAACAGCAGCTGGCTTAAATCCACCTGTTCCATACAGAACTTTGCCAGATTCTCGCCGATCGCAGTTTCCAGCGTGACCGAAGCTTCATCCGCCTCGAATTCCTCCGTCTGAGCTTCCGGCTGTGCCTGTGCTCCTCCTGCCTCCACAAGTCGCGCCTCCAGTTCCAGTCCGTCCGCACCCGGTGCAAAAACAATCGCCGTTTCCTTATTCACATATCCCGCCAGTATCTGTGGGGCACCGTAAACCGGATAATATTTCGTCGCGTTACGGTAACCCAGATAAATATCACGCCCCGCATCGTATTGGATGGTTGCCGTCTCTCTCTGACACCGGATCTCTATCACAGATTCTGCCAGAGACAGCACCGTCTGTCCCTCCTCCGCAAACACATGGTGCACACATTTTACAAACACTCTCTGCCCGGTGAGCGTATGGCTCTTAAATGCCCGGTTGATCATACCGTCCGAGAGCACAGACATATAATGTCTTGCCTTCTGGTCCACCACGATCGCCCGGTGCAGTTCATCGCACTGCGTGACCGTTCCCTCCTGCCAGCGGATCAATCCGCTGTAAGCTTCCGATATGCGGTGCACTTCCGTGATCCGGTTGTCCTCGCAGGCGAAAATAACATGCAGGCGTGTCACGTTCATCTGGCTCTTTAAAATATTGATGACGTTCGGGTCTGCCAGCGTCAGGGAAAAATTCATGACACGGTTGATCACCGCAATGCCTTCCTCCATATTAAAGTCTGTGACAACACCGAAACGGTAGATCTTCTGAATCTCATTTTTCAGGATCTGTTTTCCGTCCTTTACACGGTAAAAATCATCCCCCACGCTGTCGATCACGTGGTAAGCCGCCGTGGAATCCGTCATCTCGAAGATCACACTCTCCCCGCTGCAAAGCTCCGGAATATCAAAATCCACCTGTTCCGGTACGGCGGTGCCAAGCGTGGACATTACCTGCTCCACTTTCCGCACCTGCAATGCATCCGCCTCAATTTTAAGACAGATATACTGGTTCTTCGCAAAGGACGCCAACACCAGAACCGGATAATTATAATCAACGGACGGATGCTCCATGCCGGTTTTTTCATTTATCATTGTGCCGCCCGGCACATATTTTACCAGATAGCAGTGCTTTGCTGTCTTTATCGTCTCTTCCGTTTCGATCTGTGCAAGCTCCGGATTGAAGATCGCAATCGCGCCGTCCGGTGCATACTCCTGATCTGTCACAAGCTTTTTATTGATATAGCAGTCGCTGATCAGCGCATAGTGTCCGTTGTAGAGAGAGATAATTCCGAGTTTCGGAGAAGCCCCCGCATAGCGCGCCTCCTCCGCTTCCAGATATTCCGCAAGCGGCAGTGTCTTTGAAACAATCTTTTTTGTCACTGCGGTCACCGCCGCCGGAGCGGTTGACTTTTTCTCCGGATACGAATGTCCGGCGCCGATCTTCACATCCTTCGCGCATGTCTTGCCATGCAGGGTATACGGGGTATATAAAACCTCATAATAATAACTTTTGGTATTCAGCTTCGGCATCATCTCACAGTCAATGTCTGTCTGCTTGAAATAGACGGTTCCCTCCTTGTCCTCCAGATGGGCTTCCAGTTCTTCCTCCGGTACAATAAAACCGAACCCTGCACTGACCGGCTGCTTGATCATGTATTTTACGATATAACCGCGCAGTCTCTCCGGTTTGGATTCTTCCTGCTTCTCCTCTGCAATGACAGTCTTCTCTGAAACCAGTGCGACATCCTTCGCCGCGCAAAGCTTGCCCTTTAAAGTCTGCTCAAGCGTAAATGAAACCCTGCGCCCCAGAACCAGCTGCGACGCCTCACCGGCATCTGTGAGATTATTGACATGGAACCAGTATTCCCCGGAAATATAGCCGGTGCCGTTATCCGTGCGGTAAGCCGTAATGGGTCCAAAATACCGCACCTGCGCGATATCGCCGGTCTGCAGCACCGTCTCCTCTGCGCCATCGTCTCCCGCAAGAAGCGTCAGTTTTTCATCCGTATATTCCTTCAGCTTTCCGGCAGTTCTCTCTCCATTTGAGAGCAGCACTTCCACGTCCTGTCCCACAAACTTCTTTGCATAAAAAACAGAGACCGGCAGCATCTTTACCTCGCCGTTCCCATCAATCCACACTTTCGCATAATCCGCATAAGGATACATCTTCTCCAGCGTTACACTGACCGCTTCCTGCACCACCTCACCAGGTTCTTTGGCGCAGGTGTAGGAAACCACGTAGATATTGCCCGGTTTGAATCCAAAGTCAATCTGCTCCTGTGAAAACATGACATTTCCGCGCGGCAATCCGGCGTTCTCCATCTTCGCATAATTCTGTGAGACATAGCAGTTCCCGATAAAGCCGTTCGTCCGGAGTGCATTCGGGAAAAATAAAATAATTCCCCTTCCTGTATACCCCGCTTCCGCCGGTTCTTCCTTTCCTGCCGCATTCACCAGCCGGACATCCTTGGCGATCCATTCGCAATCCGTAATTCCCGGCACAAAGGAGACCTGATCTCCAACGCCGATCTGCGCTGCTCCGGAATGTTCCGGCACTCTGCACCAGAAACCATCTTCTGCATCCCGGCTTCCGACTGCGATCTTCCACGTATCCGTCTTCCCCCGGCTGCCCGGTTCCCGCACACGCACCACTTTTCCGCAGTAACGGATTTCCTGCATATCGGCAAACGGAATCATGGACACGCCCTCACCGATCAATACGAACATGGTGTCCGTCACAGCCGACACGACACCCTCCCGACAGCTCCCGTCCTTCATGGTGACATGCAGTGAATCGTTGGTCTCCGGGAGCGGAAAAATCTCCCATACCCCTGCAAAATCGACCGGAACCTGTCCACCATCCGGCTGCACCAGCATCCCGGTTCCGTCCTGCTGCAATCTGCCCACCAAAAATGTTCCATCAAAAAAACGGTAAATTGCTTCCGTCTGGCTTAATTTTTCCGCGCATACCTTGTGTGTGTGCGATACCAGCCGGATGTCATCCGCGCAGATCTTTCCGGCTGCAAGCTTCAGATGACAGGACACGGTACACGCAAAATCTCCATACCGCATGAGTTCCAGTTCCGTGGCATCACGACAGCCTTCCGGCGCAAATGTAAAATTCCCGATCATTCCGGTATCACGCATCACATCATAATCTGTCAGTTCCCCGACCAGCCGGATATCCGCCACATCCGAAAGCATGATCTCCCTGCCCTCTACCGTGATCGTCTCCACCGCAATATTCTGCAGGATTCCCTCTGCCCTGCTGTCATCTTTCAGCGTCACTTCGACCCGGTTTAATAAATAAATCCCGATCTCTCTGACCGTTATATCTTCACCCATACAAGCTACTCCTTCTACAACCCATCATGTATTTATGGTATTACAGCACCCGCGCTTTTGCAAGGAATTCTTTCCGCGCAAACCGCCCGGAGATTCACGGTGCTCGTCAAATCTGCATACAGTCATACAATATAAATAATGTCTTTCTGCATTTCATAATCTCCCGGCGGATTCATGCAACTTTCTGTACCATGGTTGTATTTATTCCGGCTGCTCTGTATTCTGAAACTTCGGGTCTATAGCCGATAAAATACGCCGTGAGACCCGTTTTCTGGAATATTTTGATCATTTTTTCTATCTGCTGGAGCGTTCTCGGGTCTACAGCCTACAAAATACGCCGTGAGACCCGGAATTTTACAATTTCCGGGTCTCACGGCGTATTTTTTGCTTCCAGTGCCCAAAAGCCATGGATTTATCCCTCTTTTTCTCTCTTATCAAGCGGTTTTTGGGTCTCACGCAGCTATTTTTCCTCTGTAGACCCGCGCCAGCCTTCTCCAGACTTTCTCACAAACGTTTTCTGGAATAAAAAATGTGCCACGACACATTTTTGCACCAAGCGCGGTCGCCTGCGGCATGTCTCTCCTTCGCGCAAGTGCGCATCCTGCCCGGAGGGCTAAAAGCACCTTGTCAAGCGTCTTCCTGTACCGTAATATTCCGCACCCAGATATATTTTTTATAATGTAAGTACACAGCAGGAATCTTCACAATCTCGTCGAGGTTCACGATACAGTACACCACCATGACCGGCCATTTCAGCACAAATGCCGCAAAGAAGCCAAACGGTACGGAAAAGCACCACATTGCCCCAAGATTTCCCTTCATGTCGAACTTGGAATCCCCTCCGGCACAGAAGATGCCGTCCAGCACTGTCGTGTTGACCGACTGCGCCATGATATTGCAGCCACAAAAGATCAGCATGTACTGCAGATACTCTGCCGCCGTCTCACTGAGCGGTGCAAAACGCACGATCAAAGGCGAGATCAGCATCAGAAGACCGCCTGTAGTCATGCCGACCACAATCGCCATGCGCGTCAGTCTGCCGCCGTACACTTTTGCCTTGTCCAGTTCTCCGGCACCGAGCAGATTTCCGATCAGCACGCCCGCACCGCCGCTGACGCCGCGGATCAGGCACGATAACATATTCTTGGCGATCGTGGTGATGGAATTTGCCGCCACCGCGTCGCTTCCCATGTGTCCCATAATCACAGAGTAGGACACGTAGGCGATTCCCCAGACGAGTGCAGCGCCGAGCACCGGCGTGGTATAGCGCCAGAAATCTTTTGTCAGAACGGCATCCGCCGCATGGAACATCTTCTTCCAGATGATCTGCACACGCCCGGACTGCTTCGTCTCCAGATAACTCCAGACGAGCTCCACCAGACGGGCGATAACCGTCGCGTAAGCCGCTCCCTGTATTCCTAACGCAGGAAGCCCCAACAGCCCGTAGATCAAGATCGCATTGCAGATAATATTCACGACGACCGCCGTACAGCTGATCCGCGAACTGACCGTGGCATAGCCGGTATTTTTCAACAGGATCAGGTAAATCTGTGAAATACCGCACAGCAGATACGACAGGGATACCGCTTGCAGATAGACCGCTCCGCTCTCAATTAACGCAGGATCGGACGTAAAAATGCGCATGAGCACCTCGGGCGCCACCGCCGCAAACACGGTAAACACACCGCTGAATATGAGATTGGTGCGCAATGCAATCGGCATGACCTCCTCAATGGAAGCCGCGTCCTTTTTCCCCCAATACTGCGCTGCCATGATTCCGGAGCCGGCGGAGATACCGCTGATAAACAGATTTAAGACAAACTGGATCTGCCCTGCCAGAGACACCGCTGACAGGGAGGTCTGGCTGACCGCCCCAAGCATAATGGCGTCCGTGGCGCTGACTAGCGCCAGCATAAACTGCTGCATCGTGATCGGCAGCACCAGAAGCTTTAATTTCTGGTAGAATTCATCGTGGAAATTGATTTTTGCAAACATAATTTTCATCCTTTACATGTATATCTCATGAGATTTTATCATCTATGCCTTGCCGCCGTCAATTTCCTTTCTTGCCTTTTTTCAGTCCCTTTTTTCAGTCAGATTCCTGATTTTTTTACATATCCTGCACTTTTTACAGATTCGGTCTTTTCACTACGGTCTTTTCACCGTCCACTCGTACGTTCCGGCAGGCACATTCTCACTTCTTCCATCCGGAAGGAGCACTACCGCCTCCACCGGCGTTGCAAGCCGGATATGGCAGCCGTCCGGCTCGTACCGCCATGCACTCTCGATCTTCCCTGCCACGGAAAGATAGCTTCCGGATACACCTCCCAGACGCTCGTCCGGATACGGCGCAAAACGCAGCTTTGCAAAACCCGGTTTTTCCGGCCTGATTCCCAGAATATATTGATAGTAAAACTCCCCCACACTGCCGAATGCGTAATGGTTAAAAGATACCATATTTTCACCGGAGCCCGCCATTTTCTCCTCATTGACGGTTCCGTCCGGCTTTAGGGCATCCCAGCGTTCCCAGGTTGTCGTCGCGCCACATTTTACCTGGTACATCCACCCCGGGCAGTTCTCCTGCAGTAATACATCATAGGCAAGCTTCTGCTCTCCCGCCTCCACCAGAAGCGGCAGTAGATGCTCCGTCGCAAAAAATCCCGTCTGCAGCCCGTTTTTACGGATGTTGGCAACAAAGTTTTTCCTGACCCGTTCCCGCAGCTCGCCCTCCGGCAGTACATATTTTAACGCCATAATATAGGCAGACTGATAATCCTTCGCCACGATTCCGTTTTTACTCACGAATTTTTTGATATAAGCGTCCGTCGTCGCGGCAAGCTGTCTGCGGTACCGCGCCGCATCTTCTCGCTTTCCAAGCCGTTCTGCCGTCTCGCTGATGACCTTTAAATCATGCACGATGAACGCGTTTGACACCGGATTGTTGTGCATCGCCTGCCATGCGATTCCTTTTCCCATCGCGAGCCAGTCGCCTAGGGACGGACCAATCCAGAGATTTTTCTTCCCCATCTTGCGGATCTCCGCCTCCACAAAAAGCTTCATGCTCTCATACTGGCGCGGCAGTGCCTCCTCGTCCCCGAACTGACGGTACATCATCTCCGGCAGAATCGTGACCGCATTGCCCCAGCCCAGCATGCTGATAAATCCGATCCCGGCAGGTCCTGTCTGCGGCACCGTGGCGCACACATATCCCTCGGTGTTGTCAAGCTGCCCCAGCTCAAGATCCCGTAGAAAATTTTTCCAGAACGCATCCGTATTAAAATTATAAGCCCCTGTCAGTGCAAACACCTGACCGTCCCCGGTATAGCCCATGCGCTCATCCCGCTGCGGGCAGTCGGTCGGCACTTCCACATAGTTGGATTTCTGTCCCCAGACCTGGTTCTCATAGAGCTTCTGCACCAGCGGATTTTCGCAGGAAAAATATCCGGTACGCTTCATCTCTGTGTGAAGTGCGTATGCCCTGATCATCCCCGGCTGATATGCCGCACCGGAAAGTTCCATATAACGAAATCCCATATAAGTAAAGCGCGGGCGGTATTTTTTCTTCTCCGCACCTGCATGGTAGACGATCGTCGCCTTTGCTTTGCGCAGATTTGCGGTGTACAGGCTGCCGTCGGCATTTAAGATCTCCCCGTGCCGGATCGTAATTGTCTCATTTTTCAAAAAAGAAGGATCTATTTCTACAATTCCGGCAAAATTCTGCCCAAAATCAAGGATCGTCACATCTCCCTGCACCGTTGTCTCCCGCACCGACATCTCATCCTGCAGGCGCACCTCCGTAAGTGTCGGCTCCAGTGCGAACGGCGTCTCCTTTGTGTAGGCGGCCGCATGACCGGTCACGTTCTCTCTTCCGTCTGCAAAATAAATCTCACCATCGTACTCTCCTGCATATTCATACGGGGATTCCAGTTCCTCCACCGTCTCATCGGAGACGATCTTTCTGCTTCCCGCCGCATCCTCCAGTTCCAGAATCCATGCGACCGCCGGCTGCTCTCCGTATATCTGCGTCTGATTTTCACAGAGAAAACGCCCGCAGTACCACCCCTGTCCGAGATAGACCGTCAGCGTATTTTCCCCTTCCCGCAACAGCTTCGTAACCTCGTGTGTCTGATAGAGCACACGTCTCGGATAGTAGGAAAATCCCGGCGCAAACATCTGCCTCCCGATCTTCGTGCCGTTTAATTCTGCTTCATACACGCCGAGTGCTGTGCCGTAAAACACAGCTTTTTTGACCTGTGAAGCCGTAAATTTCTGCCGGTATACAAAAACCTCGCCCTCCCGGTATTCTTTTTCTGAAGTGATCCACTGTTTTCTTAATTCTTCCATCTGCATTTCCATCCTTATTCTGCCATCTCCCGCTCTGTCAGATCCGTGCGTTTAAAAACTGTGCGCTTACCTCCAGCGACCGTAGTGGAGAGTTGTCCACCCAGTTTTTATGGCTTTCTAAAATCACGGCATCCACATTCACGTTCTTTGCCTGTGCAATGAATGCATCCAGACTCATATTGCCGCAGCCAAGCTCCATGCTGTCCGATTTTAAGATCGGCGTCATGGCAGGCTTCAAAAGCCGCGTGCCGCGGTCATTGATATGATAGAGTTTCATTCTCGTGTCCAGTTTTTTCATCAGGGCGAGCGCGTCCACGCCCGCCTCCGTCGGCCAGTAGGAATCCAGCTCAAAGTTGACATATTCTGGATCTGTCTCCGAAAGGAGCAGATCATACGCCGTTTTCTGCGGCTCAACGTGCAGAAATTCACAGTTATGATTGTGGTACAAAAGCTCAATGCCCGCCTCTTTCAAAATTTTTCCGGAGGTATTCAGATCCCGGCACAGCCCCTGCACCGCGGCTTTATCCGCGTAATCAAAGCGGTACATTCCCGTGATGACAACATATTTTGTGCCGAAGGCTTCTGCCTCTTTTGCAACCGTCTCCGGCTCCCGTCTGATCGTTCCAAGATCTTCATGGATGCTCGTTACACAAAGTCCCGCTTCTTTTACAAGAGTATTCCAGTCATAGCTGCCGCCTTTTCCGACCGGCATCCCCGCCGCCTTCGTGAGCATCCGCACCAGAAAAGAGGTCGGTTTCACCATAAAACCGTTCAGTTCGATTCCGTCGTAGCCTGCCGCCTTGATCCGCCGCAGCGTCTCTGCCGTCTGCTTTTCATTTTTCGTTACTGTTCCAAGCATGATCTGCTGTACTGCTTTTTTCATCCCTCTGCGCTCCTTACTTCCTATTCCTTAATTCTTTGGAATTTTCTGCAATGCGTCGTTTAACGCTTTCATCTGCTCCTCGCTCACGGCGTCTCCCGCCTGCTTTAAGAGACTTGCCAGTGTCATGCGCTGCATCATCCGCTGCAACGCCGGATTGTCCTTCACGCTCTCCGCCACATCGCCGCGGCTTGCGGAAGCCTGTGCCATCAGGCGCTGCACAATGGCGTTTGCCATCTCATTTTTCGCCAGTTCTCCCAGCGTATCGGAAATCGAATAGTGGTCGGCTTTAAAATCTTCTTTGTCAAACCAGTTGACCACGTCGCCCTGCTTGTTGAAAATGTAAGCCGGGTTCGGTGTGTCCACTTTTCTCACTGTAATCTCATCGGTGCAGTCCCCGGACACTGCCCGGATCGTGTGCGTTCCCGTAATCGGCACCCGGAATCTGAAGATACGTGCGCCTTCTTTCGTCTCTTTCTCTGCTCCGTCCACAAAGAGCGAGACCTTCTTCTGGTTGGAGTACACTTTGATCTCCGTCACATCCTCTGCACGGTCCGTGTACCTGCTGCCGCATAGATGCACAAATGGGGCTTTGCTCCAGTATGCCTTGTATACATAGAACGCATCCTTTTTGATCCTGCGGTCCATCGTCACAAGCCCTTTCTGGTTCTCGCCGTGCTTGCCACCCTCGTCGCGCCCGTCCGCAGCGAAATCAAACAGATTCCATACATGCGTTGCCCACAGATACGGGCGCTCCTCAATCATTTTTGCCATATGCTCGTGGTAAATACACTGATATTCCTCCGTGTAATCACCCCGCTCCGGATTCGCACTGTGGTACGCCGGATTCGCGTCCGCGCCGTATTCGGAGAGTCCGATCACCCGGTCGGGGTAAGTGCTGTGATATTCGTCAAAAAAGCTGTCGTTCTGATCCAGTTCCCCGATGTACCAGCCAAAGTAGAGATTGTAGCTGTTCATATCCGGTATCTCCAGCATCGGGCTGTCCGTCTCTAACATAAAGACATCCGCCATAACCGTCGGACGCGTCTTATCCAGTTCATGACACAGATCATTTAATCTACGGTGATTCTCCAGCAGTTCTTCGTTCACCGCGCTTGCTGCCGTGATCTCATTGGAAAGTCCCCAGCAGACAATCGACGGATGATGATAGTTCTGCACGATCAGCTCCTTCATCTGGCTTAACGTATTTTCGGTGCCGTCTGTCATGTGCATCGTGATATACGGAATTTCCGCCCACACAATGATTCCGTTCTCATCGCAGAGATCGTAGAACTCCTGCGCGTGCTGATAATGTGCCAGGCGGATCGTGTTGGCACCAAGCTCTCTTACAATCGCCATATCCTCCCGGTGCATCTCGTATGTCAGCGCATTGCCCGCGCCCGCACGATCCTGATGACGGCTCACGCCGCGCAGCGGATAAGATCGTCCGTTTAAGAAAAAGCCCTCTTTGGGATCCATCTTAAAGCTGCGGCAGCCAAACGTCCGCTCCACGACATCACCGCCCGGAAGTTCTGCTTTTACCGTATACAGATACGGATCCTCCACACCGTCCCAGAGATGCACATTTTTAAGCGCAAACACGGCTTTTGCATAACCGTTTTCCACGGGAACCGTCTGTGTCTCTCCCGCCACGGTGACCGTCACGTCCGGTGCTTCCCCCGTCATCCACAGTTCCACCGTCACGTCTGCGTCCGCCTGTTTCTCTGCGGCGTCCAGAATCGTCACCTCCGGCGTCACTTTCATGCCGTTTCCACCTGCATAGTCCATCACAAAATGCACTTTAGGTACCGTCACCAGCTTTACCATGCGGTACAGCCCGCCGTAAAAAGTAAAATCGGCTTTCTGCGGATACACCTTTGTGTTGTCAGAGTTATCCACATATACTTCTAACAGATTGTCCTCTGTCAACTGCTCCGTCACATCTACCCGGAATGTAGAGAATCCGCCCTCGTGGTGGAACAGCTTCGTTCCGTTGACCACAACATCCGCCGTCATCGCTGCGCCGTTAAATTCCAGATACGCTCTTCCTCCCTTTTCCAGTTCCGGTTTTGCAAAATGACGCACATATTTGCAGGTTCCGCGATAATAATCGTTTCCGCCGTCCTGCCCGTCAATCGCGTTCCAGGTGTGCGGGAGCGTCACCGCTTCCCCGCTTTCACTCTGTGGATTTTTATAAAATGTCCAGTCTTTTTCCAGCACTATTGTATTTCTCATCTATTCCGTTTTCCCTCTCTTTTCTTCTCTCTATTTCATTTCCTCAATCACTTTTTCCACTTCTGCCTGTTTTTTCTCCTGAATGCTCTTCTGTACTTCCTCCATCTTCTCTTTGGAGAGCGGCGTCTCGCGCATTGCGCAGAGCGTACATACCCAGCCAATCAGCGGGAGTCCGAAATACATGCTGATCGTCATCCAGAAGATTGCCGGTGTAGACGGGTCGGTCGGCTGTGGCATCGTGTGCCTGTAGCCGATCAATGCCACCAGACCGGTTGCAATCGCTGCAGAAAACGAGGATACTAACTTGTCAATAAAGCTGTATGTACCTGTCACTGCTGCCGGAATGAATTTACCGCTGCGGTCTAATTCGTAATCAATGATGTCCGCCATCATCGCATTGCTTGACATCGTCACGCACATTTTTGCACCATTTAACACCAGGGTCAATAATACATATACAATCATCATTGGAAGCGTCGTCGCAATCAGGGTCGGATCAATGAAAATAAACAATACCACAAGCACCGCCGCCACGGTGATGCACACATACGTCCACGTCACCATCGCCTCTTTATTTCCGTGCTTTCCTGCATATTTCGCTCCGATAAACGCGAAGATGATCGAAGGAAGCATACCGATTACACTTAAGATTGTCCCAAGCTGCATATTGCCGATAATAATTCCGAACAGCATCGTCGTCACAACCGCCTGGCTTGCCGTCTGGCTCGCAATCTTATCCGAACTTGCCGCAACGATGAACGTCTGTAGCGCACGATTGGATTTGACCAGCTCCCACATATCTTTTACTTTTACCGGCTCAGCCTTCTTCTTGCTCGTCACGCCCACAAAATTTTCCGGTTTATCGATATCCGATACCGCGATGCAGCAGAGAAGTAATCCCACACCCGATACTGCCACGCAGACGATGCAGGATGCTGCAAGCATCTCTACCGAATAGACATTTCCATATTTTGGAAGCAATATCACCATAATCACGATGTTAAGAATCATCGGCACCAGATAGTTATAAGCTGTACTCCAGACGCCTACCATCGGGCGCTGCTTCGGGTCGTTCGTAAGCATCGCCGGAACGATCTGCGCTGTGACGTTGCACATCGTATAGCCGATCACATACAGGCAGTAGAGCAGCACGAACAGCACGATTCCATGTCCCTTTCCACTCGCCCAGCAGTACATGATCAGGACTGCCAGTGACTCGATCAGCCATCCTGCCACCATCAGAATCCTGATCTTTCCGAACCGCGTGTTCATCTTATCGATGATGATCGCAATGATCGGATCTGTGACGCCGTCCAAGATTCTTGTTGCAGTCAGGATAATGCCTACCACCGCTGTTGCAATGCCATACCCTTCGTTTGCCACATAGCTTGCCAGTCCAAGCAGCACATAAAAACACATTCCAATCCCAGAACTGCATCCTGCAAGCGCTACCCTCCATGTCTTTGCACGGCGGTAGACAATGCCGTTTGTCTCCACAGACTGTTCTTTTTTCTTTCCAAACATTTTTATACCCTCCAGACTTTTCCATATTTTGCCGCTTCCGTATGTCTGCTATATCTGCGGCCTCTGTTTTTCTATGGCTTTATTCTAGCCGGTCTTTTTCCTTTCTGTGTTTACAAATTCGTTGTTATGTACTAAAATTCATGTTATAAAATGATGTATTGCTATTTTTCTAACATTTTCACGATTTTGTAAACTCCGGGTTTTATAAAATCTTATATAGTAACATCAGATTACAAGAGATGCACAGGAAAAATACGGCTGACGCTGTATTTTTTCACTGCAGAATGGAGGATTTTATGAGATTACCGGAACATTTTTTGATCGGGGCTGCCACAGCCGCCCATCAGGTAGAAGGGAACAACATCCGCAGCGACTTATGGGCGATGGAGCACATGAAGCACACCAGCTTTTTGGAGCCGTCCTTAGACGCGGTCGATCACTACCACCGCTATGAGGAAGATATTAAGCTTCTGTCCGACGCCGGCTTAAACGCCTATCGTTTTTCGATCGAATGGGCGCGCATCGAGCCGGAGGAAGGCGTGTTTGATGCAGGGGCCGTCGCACATTACCACGACGTCATCACCTGCTGCAAAAAATACGGTGTGGAACCGTTTGTTACCCTGCATCATTTTTCCAGCCCGAAATGGCTGATGACCAAAGGCGGATGGGAAGCTTCGACTACACCTGCCGACTTTGCCCGCTATGTTCATTATATTATGGAAGAACTCGGCAGCGAACTGCACTATGTATGCACCATCAACGAGGCAAATATGGGCATTCAGGTCGCCGCAATCGCCGAGCGCTACAAGCGGCAGATGATGGCGCAGATGCAGGCAGCACAGACAGCGCCAAGGAGCGGCGACAGCGCGGACGGTACGGTGCAGGTCGGCATCAATCTTGAGAAAATGATGGAAAATCAAAAGGCAACCGCCCTTGAAAATATGGAAGTCTTCGGCGTGGAAAAAGTAGAAAACTTTACCTCCATGCGCACCAGAGAGGGCGATCTTCTCATCATGAAAGCACATGAGCTCGCCAGAAAAGAAATCAAAGCGCTCTATCCGGACATTAAAGTCGGTCTGACCTTAAGCCTGCACGACATTCAGCCGCAGGCGGGCGGCGAGGCGCGCGCAGCCTCTGAGTGGGATGAAGAATTTTTACACTATCTCCCTTATATTAAGGAGGATGATTTCTTAGGCGTGCAGAATTATACCCGCTCCCTGATCGGTCCGGACGGTCAGCTTCCGAATCCGGAGGGTGCCGAACTGACCCAGATGAATTATGAGTTTTACCCGGAAGCTTTAGAGCATGTTCTGCGCAGGGTGGCAGAAGATTTTCACGGTGACCTGTATGTCACTGAAAACGGAATTGCAACTTCCGATGACACCAGGCGCGTCGCTTTTATCGATGCCGCACTTAACGGCGTCGCTGCCTGCATCCGCGATGGTCTCCCGGTAAAAAGTTATTTTCACTGGAGTCTCCTTGATAATTTTGAATGGCAGAAAGGCTACTCGATGACTTTTGGACTGATTGCGGTCGACCGCAGCACACAGACAAGACATCCGAAGGAAAGCCTGCGTTTCCTCGGAAGCTGGAACCGCTAAAGAAAGGAATACCCGCATGGACATCAAAGAACGTCTCTCTTTTTTTCAGGAAATGGTTCAATGTGAATACCCGCTTCATCTCTGGCACTACAGCCCGGAGTTTGAGCTGATCGAGACAGACTGTCCGGCAGAACTCATGCTGCCGGACATTATCTCCATGCTGGGTTTTTCCTCTCTCGTACTCGCACATATCGAATCCGGGAACCGCATGCCGCTGATTTTGGACACCGAGTTCGGACTTCTCTGGATCGCCGGTTTTGAGTATCAGGGCTTTGCGCTGCAGCAGATCCACATCGTCGGTCCTGCTTTTACCGGAAGCAACTCACATCTGGTTCTGCGTAAAAAGCTGGATTCCTACCAGCTTACCGTCAAGCTGCGCTCTAAAATTGTAAAGCAGATCGAGAGTGTGCCGATCATTCCGTCTTCCGTGCTGCTCTCCTACGCCATCATGTTTCACTGCGCCATTACCGGCGAGCGGATCACCGCGGATCTGATCTCTTTTACCTCACACAGCACGACAGGCGTTCCGGATGACTCGCCGCTTCTCTCCGGGGAGCATCCGGGCATCTGGATGGCGGAACAGACATTTCTCTCCATGATCCGCGAGGGAAATCCGGAATACAAAAAGGCTCTTGCAAAATCCATGACCTTAAGCTCCGGCGTCAAGGCCGAGATCGGCGATTCACTCCGCATGAGCAAAAATAATCTGCTGGTGCTCCTAACCCTGTGCAGCCGCGCTGCGATCGATGGCGGTCTGAATCCCTCCATCGCATACACCCTAAACGATTACTATGCCGGGCGCATCGAGGAATGTAAAACGACTGCCGACACGACCAATTTAAGCCGCGAATTTCTCGATGATTACGTCCACCGTGTCCGCGCCGCAAAGGAGACGAATGCACATTCCAGGCAGATTCAGAACATCTGCGACTACATCAGTCTGCACATCCGCGAACCGCTCTCGATCTCTCTGCTCTCCGAACGGCTCGGCTACACGGAATATTATTTTTCCCACAAGTTCAAGGAAGTGACCGGCGAGAGCGTGAATGCTTATATCCGCCGAAAAAAAATAGAAGAAGCAAAGCTTCTTCTATCGGGTACCCGCATGAGTATTCAGGACATCAGCGATGAACTGTCCTTCGGCAGCCGCAGTTTCTTTTTCTCCAGCTTTCAGAAGGAGACCGGCATGTCACCGACGGCATACCGCGGGGAGCACTGTAAGGGGTGAGGGGCAGATTCCTCAAGCCAAAGTTCCTCGTTATTTATCATCCCGGCCTTATATGCGGTTTTTAAAATTGTTCTCATATTTTCCTTAGCCAGTTGAATTATTTCCTGTATTACCTGCTCTCCCTTGAAAACCGGCTCCCTTATAGGAGACGAAATACCTGTTCCACTGAATCGGTGAGATTCTCCATGGCTTTTTCCCGCTGCATGGCCTCCTCTAACGTGCACACCCCACGGACGATCGGGAAAAATGCGTCAATGCCGTTGTCATTGCACGCAGCCGCTTCTTTTGTGACCGAGCCCGCAAATGCAATCACTTTACAGCTGTATTTCTTGGCAGCTCTCGCAACCCCCACGGGCGCTTTTCCCATTGCGGTCTGAAGGTCCATCCGTCCCTCTCCGGTAAGCACAATCTGCGCTTTCTTTGCCTCCTCCTCAAAATGAATCACGTCTAATATCAGTTCAATTCCCGGAACCAGTCTTGCCCCAAGATAGCTGATAAAGGCATATCCCATGCCGCCGGCTGCTCCCGCGCCCTCCCAGTCTGCATAGTCAACACCCATCCGCCCGGCAGTGATCGCGGCGTAATGCTTCATATCCGCATCGATACGTGGCATCTCCTCTTCCCGTATGCCCTTTTGCTTCCCATAAATATAGGTCGCCCCTTTTTCCCCGCAAAGCGGATTTGTGACATCGCATGCAATCTGAAAATCACATTCTTTCAGTTCCGGCATCAGATGCTCCAGTGAGACGAAATGTATTTTTCCAAGCGCATCCGCTCCCTCTCCGGCTTCCTCTCCATCCTTGGTCAGAAACTTCACACCAAGCGCTCTTAGCATTCCGATTCCGCCGTCATTTGTTGCGCTTCCACCGATTCCGATGATGAATTTGCGGCAGCCACGCGAAACGGCATCCCGTATCATCTCGCCCACTCCATAGGTGGTGGCTTTTCCCGGATTTCTCTGCGCTTTCTCCACAAGCATAATGCCCGCGGCCTGTGCCATCTCCATAACCGCTGTCTTTTCATCCGCAAGGATTCCGTAGTAAGCCTCCACCCATTTTCCCATCGGTCCCGTCACAGACAGTTCCACTTTCCTGCCGCCCAGCCCCTCTATCAGGGCATCGGTTGTGCCCTCTCCTCCATCTGCCAGGGGGCGGACCGTCACATTGGCATGCGGATAGACGCGCAACACCCCGTCACGCGCCGCATTCCCCGCTTCCATGGAAGTCATACTCCCCTTAAACGAATCGATCAAAACTATTACATCCATCTTTTTCTCCTTACAGGCATGCAACAGAGACACTTTGCAATGCTCACTCTGCAATGCCTTTTTTCATTTTTGTCCACAGTGTTGTAGGGCTGATTTCCAGTTCTTCCGCAATCTTCTGCCTGCTTCCGTTATTTTTGGGAAGTGTCAGCATATTAACTTCACTGACATATCCATAATCACATCTGTTTCAACCGTGAAACTATCTTATACACTCTCAACATACTCATAATAGGATTTTCTCCACCAGTCGCACTTGTGTCACACCATTTTCTATACACGTTACCTTTTATCTACTTTTCTATTTTTTATCATGTTCGCTGTTCCAATTTACACCTTGTAAAAACTCCAACACAAGCCTATTATTCAGCAGAGTCTCAAAACACCCCTCTGCTACGATATTCAAATGATTCATTCATAAGGCTACAAAACACACATCCATTTTCGCTCCTTAATATCCCACAAACCGCAGAAAATCAAGGTTTCCTTGAAAGCAGACAGACGGTTTCAATATTCCCCTGAACTTTGATTTTATACTGCATAGCGAAAGTACATAATTCACTTTAGGCTGGGGTAAAAAATTTATCCCATGAAACCATTCTCTCCCTCTCGTCCAAATGTAAATTATTCAAAAAAGCTAAGTTGAGCGTCTTTTAATGACTTTACTTTTCTATCCGTAATTTTATCATCCGAAGTGATATTTCCACATAATAATGGGGACGCTTGATTGTACAATCTTACATTCTCTTTTACTTTCTCATCATTAAAATTTGCATAGCAATATTTGCAACCATTAAGACAAGTATTATGAATATAAGAAATGACACCACCTCAACCCTTGATTTACCGTCATGAGCGAAGCGGTGTCAATACTTACAAGTTTTGAATACACCTTATTCAATTTCGATAAAGTCATTATAGGTAAATCCACATAGACCACACTCCGTATATTCGGCATATATAGGAACATGAATAATCTGAAAACCTCCAACTGTTGAGGTTTCATCTCCCAGTTCATCTATGTCGAACCCAATAACATCCCTGCCACTAAATATTGTTTTATTATCACAGCATGGACACTTAGCATCTTTTATATAACGCTCATCTAAATGTGGACTTAACCGTCTTGCTATTATACGCTTTATATTTTCTTCTTTCTCTTTTCCTTTCTGAATATTACTTTTATAAACAAACAGATTACATCTTGCCAGTTCTTTTTGAAATGCTATTTTAGAATAACTTATTGTAGCTTTCTTACCCTCATCAATAATTTTACAAATGGAATCATAAACTCCTTTACTTTTTAATTGATTAAGATGCCACCTATAATAATGACAATTTATTACATCTCTCACAAATGGAAGAACATATTGAGAAAAGAAATCATCTAATTCACAATATTTCATTATCCTCTTTCCTCTATGAATGATTGTATTACGAAGATTATTCAACGCTTTTAATAATTTATAATTGCTAACAAACAATATAGCAACTTCATCAGTAAGTATTCCATTTTCTACCAACTTTTTTAATCTATCTATCGCCTCCGAAAATTCAACTGACTTTAAATTTTTCGTATCCTCACTGTTTAGGCTAATATTCTTAAGCAGTTTATTCAATATAATCGGGTCGCCCTTGTCATCTACAGCAAATAAGACATGCTCTTTTTCTAAAAGTCTTTTGGTTTCGAGTTCAAAGAAATGTTGAATGTGTATAGCAATATTCAAATAACTCTTAATATATCCTATGCCGTTTTTCTCTGCTTTATAATTTATCTTCTCTTTATCATCTCTCTCATACTCTGAAAGATATACGCATACCTGATGATATGTTTCAAAATACTCTTCTAAGCCTATGGATAATGAATAAAATGCAACATTATGATTGTTTTCCAAAAAAGTATAGTACTCATCACTTAAGATTTTATCTATATTCATATAATCTCCAATCCAAAATGCCTCAGTGCATCCTTAACATACTCCACCTTTTCCTGCGGACACTGCTTTACTTCTGGATTCTCTTTCTTGGACTTATTATAATTCTCGCCCATATCCAGACTACACATCCGCTTAACCTGTGCAATATAAGAAGTATGCACATTCACACCATACTTGTTCTTCACATATTCCTTAATCTTCGGATATGTAGCTTTTTCTTCTGGTGTGTAATTACTTTCTTCATCAGGCTTCATTGTAACCTCAATCTTAGGTGTATCTTTTTTGAGAGATAATTTGACCACCGTCTCAACATGGCTCGATAGGTCCGGATTGATGTCGGTCATCGGGAACCTATTCAGGCTAATATGGTATGTATCAAAATATCTCCGTTTGTTCGTGGAAACATATCAACAAATTCTGTGGCAAAAATATCTTGATACATTCTGCTATCCATATCGCTGCCTGAACCTCGTTCGTCCACGGAAATAGTTCAACTTTTTTATTCGTTTCTACTATTATAGTGATTCAAACATAAAAGTCAAATTTTGCGATGGATCGCCATCGTCTCAACCTTGTCCGTTCTTCCTACAAAAACAGATCAACGGCTATTTTTAGCCCTAACTGATGTTCAGTTTTCCATGCACTCGACCTTATTATGCTGGGAAATTCGCATCAAACAGAGAAGCAATTCTATTACTTCTTCGCATTCTCTTCCAATTCCAGCATATATTTATCAAAGTCAGACATGAACAATCTGTCCTGAATGACACGATATTTTTCAAATTCGGTCTCAGCTTTTGCCTTGACAATCTCTGCCGTAATCTTGCCTGTATCCTGAAGGACCTCTCTGTCATCAGCCATCAGGAATAAATCCAGACGCTTTGCCCAGTCCTCCATTGTCATCGGAATGTGACGTTCTGCACGGTCCTCTGCCAGATCCAGGTATGCCGAAACGATACGCTCTAATGAACGCATTTCCTGCTCAGAAAGATAATTTTTTGCAACACTCACATCACTTTTTACGATCTTGCCTTCCGGTGCGGCTGCCCAAGTGGTCAGTCCCATATGTGGCTTATCTGCGTCTGCTCGCTCATAAATCAGCTCTGCTGCCGTATGTCCGTGAACTGCATAATGCATCTTGTTCTGCACCTTAGCAAAGAACTGCTTTGTCGTTTTTGCTGTGCGGTCGTAATCAAGAGCTGTAGCATAGATGTCCGTTATCTTCTGATAGAATCTACGCTCAGACAAACGGATCTCACGAATCTGCTCAAGCAAGCGATCAAAATATTCTGTTGTAAGCACTGATCCACCATTTTTTAGACGTTCGTCATCCATAACCCAGCCTTTGATGGTGTAGTCCTTCACGATGCCATTGGCCCACTTACGAAATTGCACTGCTCGCTCATTGTTTACCTTGAATCCAACAGCAATAATCATTTGAAGATTATAATGTTTCGTATCACGAGTGACCTGACGTGAACCTTCGGTTTGAACTATCCGGAAATTCCGGATAGTTGCGTCTTCCTCAAGCTCTGAGTCGGAATAAATCTTCTTAATATGCTCATTGATTGTACGAACATCTACATCATATAGTGTGGCCATCATCTTCTGTGTCAGCCATATATTCTCATCCTCATAGCGCATCTCAATACTGTCCTGCTGATCGCCGACAGAGGCAACATAGGTCAAATATTCCGCTGCGCTGGAACGGATGGTTATTTCATCTCTTTTCTTTTTCAAATAGGGGCCTCCTTTATAAATCGAAATGAGTTTTTGCTATTGTATTTAGCTGACTTGCTATTTCGTCAAATGGCAAATTCAAATCCAGCGTTCTGACAGCAATCTGGTTTCCACTCATCTGATACACATTATTTGGATATATCTCTTCATCAGTCTTGGCATACAAGAGCATTCCCGAAACCGTGTGGTCCTTCTCTCTCAGTTCATATTCCTTGTTTTTCACATAAGTAAAAATCTGATAGAGATTGCCCGAATGAAGTGTATGCTTGTCAAATTGCACCTGTGTGCTGTGCTCATAGTACTTTGCGTCAATAATAAGAACTTTCTCACCACTTTGGAGCATAATGTCACTTTGCATCACAGACAACATAGAATTTTCTTCATTGTCCAACTGCCAAGGAATCTGTGATGCATTTGCGGTAATCTGATTTTTAAACTCTTTCCTGTAATATTCCAAGATGAACTTCTCATACAATCGACACATTCGCTGCTCGTCTAGAAAGTCCATCAACTTTGTGTGCCCATTCGATTGTGTTTGCAATAGACCCTTTACTACCAGGTAGCATATCGAAATTAGCATACGATAAGTCTGGTTATTTCGATTGTACTGAACATTCCAATTTACCGTATATGAATCAATAAAATCCACCTCGCTGAAATACACCATTAACTTTCTAAGATTTTTCTTGCGCTGTTTCGATATATTCGAACGAAGGAGAAGTTCAACTGTAGATTTGATGATCTGATTCATGATGCTGTTAACCGAAAACTCATCGTATGTACAGATTAGCTGTTTCCGTAACATTGACTGTGTCTTGATGGACTCTGCAATATCAATCTTTCCTCGCAGAGAAGAGAGCGCCTCGGTCTGCGGAATATATTCTTTACCAAGTCCTCGCTTTAGCTGAATCGCGATACCTTTTTCTAAGATAGCCGCCATCAGCTCAGCAGTATTATGAAATTGTTCTGTAGCTATATTCTTATAACCTTGCTCATTCAATACCTGAAATGCATAGGACAGCATATAATAGATGTTTTGAATCGGTATCACTTAATCGTACTCCTTAGATTTTCGCTCCAATCTTTCACCTTCATAGGTTCATCAAACCAGTATTCTTTCAATAAAGGTATCAGCTCATATTCCACAACACCATAAAGCCAACTATCGTCAATTGTATCAGGTTGTAAATTGCAGAAGTAGCTGTGACCAATACAGAACCCTTCGCCCAGAGATTCATCGACGGAAATCTCTCTAAGTCAGCAACCACCAGTTCAACTGGTGGTTTGCTATAAGCCCTCCAAAGGGCTATGTTACTGCTCGCCCCAAAGGGCGGTGTCACAAGCATTTTTACTGGTCCGCTATAAAGCGGTACTTCTTGAATCTTCTTTTCTTGATTCTTCTGCTTGTTCTTTTATATACTTCTGTACTGCCTCGTCTGTGATATTACCGATTGTTTCCACATAATATCCTCTTGCCCAAAATGCTTTATCCCACTTACTCTGCAACTCTGGGTAACGATCGTATAGCATTAGGGTGCTTTTACCCTTTAAATATCCCATAAAATCTGAGACACTTAATTTCGGTGGTATTGCGACACTTAAATGCACGTGATCTACACAAACTGCTCCTGCAATTATTTCTACATTTTTATATTTGCATAGTGTATTTAAGATTTCACGTACATCCTCTCTTACCTTCCCATACAATACCTTTTTCCGATATTTTGGAATGAAAACGATGTGATATTGGCATTTCCATCTAGTGTGTGATATGCTTTTATTGTCCACTTGGACCACCTCCTGTGTTGAGTTTGGCTTGCGACACCATTCTCAATATACCACAGGAGGTTTTTCTTTTTTATCCTCACCGTTTCCAACTATTCCATTCTCCCCAGCATAGCTGGGGGATTAGGCTTTTCATTTACAATGCTCATTATACCAATCATTCATGCTGGTATTTATAATATCTCCTTCATACCTAGTCACCCATCCATCAGAATAGCTTGAAAATAAACCTTGTTTATGCTCATTTAAATTATTATAAACAACGTCTGAAATTACAATTACTTTTCTATAATCTCTACCTGCTTTATTACATAAATGGCACGCTGAATTTACAACATCCCCCATCCAGATAACATCATTAATTCCACTACCTGAATATCCAGCTTTAACCATCAGCGCTCTACCATAATCGATACCTATCCCAACTGAAATTTCTGAATAATTTTTCTTTCTTAATTTATAATTAAGTATTTTAATCATACTATTTAGTCTTGCTGCCACCGAGATAACATTGTCAATATCAGATTTATAAGGGGTATCAAAAACTCCCCATACACAATCCCCATTAATATTTATTTCTTTACAATCAATTTCTGCATTCATAATAGCAACACACTCTGACAAAAAGGCTCTATACATTTTTGCCAATGTTGGTCTTTTATGCTCATCTGTCATATCAGATGACCCTACAATGTCAATAAAAATTGCAGTAACATTTACATAATAACCATTTTTAAATGTCAAATCACTTCTCGCAGGAATGCTGTCTTTATCACAGTAATCATTATCACTTGCATTTAAAATATCATCCATTCTGTCTGAACTTTTATCTACGTCATAAGACATTGTATGATTTGATTCCATAATTTTTCTCCTTCTATATCAACTGAAATATCATACATACAAACCACAGAATAACTGTCACTAATAAAAATTTTATCCCTTTGTTATACCATTTTGCTTTTAAACTACATATTTTGGAATTTGTATGTATCTGTTCTTCTAAATCGTCTACTATTTCTTTTTCATCCATATCTTTTACGGCATTCTTATAATTCTCTAATGTCATATTTCCAATAGAGCCAAAGAAAAAAGCAGACGATGCATTATTAAGATTTTTCACTCTTGCAATAATAGATAGCATAAAACATAAAATAGAAATAAAGCTTGATAAATATAGCAGCGCAACCAAAATGGCTGCTATAATTTCTCCGCCAGATAATTCTGCAAGTTTTGATACCTCAGTTATTCTTTCAAATGCATTAGGTATGCCCTTTTCAAAAATAACACCTATTAAAACTCCTGCTAATGCTAATGCAAAGGAAACTTTTGTATCCATATTTCCTATCCATGTATTTATAATACCTAACGTTTCATAAGCATCTTCTTTTTTAAATGCTCTATTTTCTTTTATTTGTTTTCTATCGTGTTCCATAGTTAATACCCCCTAATTTTCTTTATTATTTGTAAATAGCCTTCAAAATCTTTTCTTCTTTCATACTTTACTCTATAATTTACCAATGCTCTTTCAATTTCATTATAAAGTTTATATAAGACCTTTTCTTTATTTGCCCATTTTAGCGTTGCACTTTCTAGGTCTACCCAATAATCTGACAATTCCGCCATAACAAGCATCACATCAAACGATTTGGAATATTCTTGAAAGTAATCATAAATTCCTATTAAATAACAACTTAATTCTAATGACACTTCTTTCGAATTTTTTCCGATTAGTGCCCCCAATTCATATGCCTTTTCTATCATTGAAAACAAATCTTTTTTTCCTATTTTATCCATATACTGATATTCATGGTAATGTACTTTGGAAAGAATATTCTTAATGTCTATATAATAATCTTTTCGTATTTTTTGCAATTCTTCTTCCGCAATATTTCTTTCATCAAAAGCCCTTAATTTTGCTGTATTTTCATTTTTATATTTATCTCTGTAATCCTGATTTTCTTTTTTTAGTTTATCCTCCAAAACAGCAAGCTGCTTTTCTCTTTGTATAAGTTTATCTTGCAATCTCTCGATTTCTCTAATGCCATCTGCTAATCCTTCAAATGTATCCGACTCTACTGTTGTATCTTCTTCTATCTTGATTGGTTTTCCTAAATCCTCTGAAAACTCCAAATAATAATCCTTTGTCACATAGCCTTGAAATAACTTTGTTCCTTTATATTTTGCTGATTTAACAAAAACTTCCCTGTACTCATCTGACATTTGCTTGAAAACATTATCCGAAATAAATATTTCTCCGCCAGATGCTATATCTGAATATTTGCTTGCATAATTTGTTGTATTTCCAACCCATACGCAATCCACTTCGTTCTCTCTATTCTCATCGCTTTCCAGTCCATACATACCGACCTGAGTTACAAGAACCTTCCCATAATCAATTCCAATACCACATTCAATAACTTTTCCATTAACATTAGTTTTCAAATATTTATTTAGGCTATAATCAATCACAGTCTGTAGACTTCTTGCCGCATTGATTGCTTTATCTGCTGCACTATCCACCATACTCCCGTTTTCATCAATGGAGTCAATAAAGACGCCCATAATTCTGTCACCCAGAAATTGTCTTGTAACTCCTCCATTTTTTCTAACACAATCAACCGCCATTCGCATAAATGAGCGATATATTTTAACCATACTTTTTGCTTGGCTATTTTCCGTTAAGTATGTTGACTTACGAATATCGATAAATAGTATAGCTGCCATAATGGAGTAGGTTTTATTATTATCTTCTAATTGCTCTATTGTTGGAGGTAATTCTGAATCTACTTCTATTTGCTCAACAGTCTGTTCTGTTATTTTTTTTATCCGCAAATCTACTTTTTCAAAATCATTTTTAGAAAATCCCATATTTACTTTTCCATTCTCCTCTATAATATCAAGATAACTTCTTTACACATTTTCACTTTGCCATATATATTATACAACCTATTCTGCTTTTTCGATAGTTCTAAAAATCCAGATAATCAAATAGCACCTACTCCAAACTGAACAAACGGCTATAAAATGATATCCGATATACTATTTAAATTATTCCAAAATGCTTCAACGCATCCTTTATTACTTCCTCTTTCTCCGCCGTCTGTCGGATGCTTCTTCGGCTGTTTCAATTCTTCTAACGCATTAAGAGCATTTTATATTCCCAAAAATGTATGAAACTTTTTGACAATATCTCCAAAATCCAATCTTCAAATTTTCGGCAATAGATAATCTTAGTGTCTTTTTGTACGCTTATTGGTAATGCTTCCGCATTCCCCTTTTACCATCATAGAAACCCAAGCGTGGTAATTCAGCATTCTGTATCTTGAATCGTTGTAGTGCTGATTTCTGCTGCCCCATACTCCTTCGTACCAAATGTCTGCAAGCTGTTCCATTGTCTTTGGCTTTCTTCTGTTCAGCCTTTCAAGGAAGGAAGGGTCAACCGTTCTGCAGTATCTGTTGATTCGGTTTCGGTCAAGTCTCATTGCGGAAATCAAAAGGCTTTCGTGGCTTGCCATGATGTTCGCAAGGTTTCTGAGGCTCTTTGGAGTGTGGCCATTCAGTCCGATGTGAATGTGTACTCCGCACATATGGGCAGAGTCGCTTTTTGCTCCCTTATTCCTCGCTCATAAACTGCTCCTTTCCACAAATTCTCCGTTTTGCTTTGTGAAATACCGGATGGGAATTCCTGCATGGTCAGCTTCCGCAATTTCCATACACATGCCTTCACTCATCACTTCTCCGAATACCCACACTTCCCGGCACTCTTTCAACAATGAAAGTCCAAACTGAATCCCTGCCATCCGTTCCTGAACATCACTTTCCTCTAGGAACTGTGGAAAATACAGATGAGGCACTACCGGAAGACAGCCTTTTTCATAAGCAAATCTGGCATATTTTCTGGCAAACTCCACATTCTTCTCTTCCGCTCCCCGGAACGGACTGCAGATAAACACCCTTTCCAAATCCTTTCACCTCCATCTTTCAGACAGGACTTATTTCTCTGCCCTTTTTGTCAAAGCAAATTCGGAAAGGATGCTGTTCATCGTAGCGAGGTCTTCTCCTGTTAAATTTTCTGAAAGCCTTTTCAACAGTTCCTGCTGATCTGGTTTTAAATACTTACGTCCGAGATAATAACCATCGGCAACTCTGACTCCTCCACCATATCTGCCACGCACGGTTTCAATCGGATGGGCAAGTGTCAGTTCTTCGATATCGGTCCGAATTGTACGGGTTGTAACATTGAATTCCTGTGCCAGATTTTCCATCGTTTCCTGACGGCGCACACACAGAATTTCCAATATCTTCTGCCTGCGTTCATTCGCTTTCAACACTTGCCCACCTCCTTTCCTCTGCTTTGTGGCATCATCATAAGCGTTAAATAGGAAGGTTCATTTCCTATTTAAAAAACTTTTTGAGATTTTTTCAGCAGCAGAGAGGAAGCCTGTCCATCATCCTTTAAGAGAAAAACACCCGACAAGGCGCAATTCAGCTATTGCATCTTGTCGGGTGTTCCATCTAATCCATGTATTTATGTACTGTTTTCCTATTTTACGAGTTCCGTAAGCCACGGAGCCATTGGCCTTGCAACTACTCTCGCATTCAAATATGCCATCTCCAACGTCAGACAGGTATTACCCAAATAGTACCCATCCATAACCGTCAGTGTCATGGCAAGGTCAGGTTTCTGCATATTCGTCAGATAAACCGGAAGAAGATACTGCACTCTCCCCTGATATCCCTGTGGGACCACAAGCCCCGGTTCAATTACCGACTTCCTTCTTCCAAGTTCTACTGCTGTTTCAAACAATAGCGGCAGATTCTTCACCTTCCGAATTTTAGCCGGAATACGCTCCAGGTTCTCTTCATCTCCCAATATGTGATTTACGTTTACTCTTATAGGCCACTCTGGATTAAAGTTAATGCCACTCTGCGCCATATGATAGACGGGCTTTTGTGGTAATGGCTCGATGTATCTTAATTTTGGAGACAGTTCATCACAAAAACCTCTAAAATACCAATCTCTTAAAGAATCCGAAAAATTGTTTCTTTCAAAATAACCATAAATCCCCTTGTACTGAGGTGTGTATAATCCAGTATGGAAGCAGACGCATTCGTTTTCCAAATGAAAAATACTGTCTGCCTTTCTTGGATCACTTTCTGAATTAAAGTCAATAATCTGCTTGCGAAAAATTGTATGTATGTAACGTTCTAAAATGGGGGTGTCTGTATTCTTTGTTTCCCGGCTCGGCTTTCGGAATTTCCAAGACTCCGGCAGAGCCAACCTCTCCAATTCCGCTAAATGTCCATACCAATCCGGTACATATGCAAATTCAAATAAATCCGGTGCTATCATCTGTTTCCTCTTTTCCTGTGGTTTTCTGTACTCATATCTGTTTTCTGTCTTTGCTTCCATCTCTTTCATCATGAGCCTCCTTCTTTGTTTTCTCTTGAAATATAAAATAGGTGTATCGCAATTCTATCGTTCTATGAATTGCGATACACCTATCAATGCGTTTTTATCCATGAGCAAATTTCAGTAACTTCAACAAACATCGTATTCTGTGCTGTTTCCTTGCTTCCATGTGATTTCTCCTTTTATGGTGTAGTTCGTTTCATCTTATATCTGTACTCTATTGTAATTCATAATATTTACCCTGTAGTGTAAACTAGCACTGAGGTGAATTGTAATGCATGACTATGTAAAAAATCTTGCGAAGGTAGTCCGGGCTGCCAGAGAAGAAGCCCATCTATCTCAAGCAGCATTAGCTGAACAAATAGGTTGTGATGAGCGTACAATACTAAATATTGAAAACGACCGTGGTAATCCCAAGTTCGAAGTATTGTGCCAGATCATCGCTTATTTACACATTCCTGCAGACCGTATTTTCCACTCTGACACTGCTACGGATGGGGTGAAAAAACAAAAACTGTTATTGATGCTACAGGAATGTGATGAGCAAGAGGCAGCCGAGATTCTTCCAGCAATTGAATACCTCTTAGCACTCATACATAAAAGAGGTAATTCAAACGAGTAAAGGAACCAGCTAATCCGTTGTGATTCTGGTTCTTTTCTTTTTGTTGCCATCTCTAAATCTTACTCTTGTAATATTTCGATTATTACACAAGTAAGATTTCAAGTCAATATGTTTTTTCTGAAATTGACAACCACATAAATAACGACTATAATATATTTATTACAGCCGTAAGATTTAAGGAGGGATTTGAAATGAGCGATTTACCACAGATTTCTGAAGCTGAATTTGAAGTTATGAAAATCGTATGGAAACATGCGCCGATCAGTACCAATGAAATAACAGATAAATTATTACAGACCACAAGCTGGAGTCCTAAGACGATACAGACTTTAATCAAACGTCTCGTAACAAAAGGCGTTCTAACTTATGAAAAACAGAGCCGAGTGTTTGTTTATACCCCAGTCGTGAAAGAAAGCGAATACATCGGCCAGGAAAGCAACTCTTTTCTGGAACGATACTATGACGGGGATATCACTGCCATGCTGTCTGCCTATATAGAAAATGACAGACTGTCTGAAACAGAAATAGACACCCTCCGTTCCCTTCTTTCCAAGAGGTCAAAAAAAGGAGGAAATTAACGTGGCTAATTTTATGATACGCTTTTTAATATGCAATGTATTTATCAGCGGTATCATCGGAATTCTTTTGATAGCCAAGCGGATATTCAAAAACAACCTGTCCAGCCGGATGCAGTATAATCTGTGGTTCCTGCTTCTTGGGTTGCTGGCAGTTCCCTTTATACCGTTCCGTCTCATCGGATTTCCACAAATCTTCTCGTGGCTTGGTAGCTTAAGAAGCTCTCCTGCTTCTGGTACCGCAACCGCTATGGGGGAAGCTGTGGGAATTCATCCGACCGGAAATACAGACTGGATGAATGATTTCGCACTTTCTGTAAATAGCGAGACACCATCCATTGCTGGATACATATTATTAGGGATATGGACTGTAGGCATTTTTGCAATGATTATATTAGTAATCAAATCCTCACTCCGCCTACGCAATTTGGAGAAATCTGCACTTCCCCTTCAGAACCCGGAGGTACGCAGACTATATCATCGATGTTTGGAGGAAATGGGAATTCACAGAAATATCCCTGTTTACAGTACTGCATTTTTGAAATCCCCGATTATTGTGGGACTTTTGAAACCATGTATTTATCTGCCGATTCATCTGATCTCTGATTACAACGAATCCGATATGCGGTATATGCTGTTGCACGAACTGCAGCACTATAAGCACAAAGATGCTGTTGCCAGTTATCTGATGAATCTTGCCGGGGTAATATATTGGTTCAATCCTCTTGTCTGGTATGCACTGAAAGAAATGCGTAATGACAGAGAGGTTGCCTGTGACACTTCCGTTTTGAAAATGCTTGAAGAGGATGCTTACGAAGATTATGGTAATACACTGATTAACTTTGCAGAGAAGGTTTCACTTACTCCTTTTCCGTTTGCCGCCGGCCTTGGTGGAAACATGGAGCAGATGAAACGAAGAATTATCAACATTGCCTCTTATGAGAAGCCGACATTTATGAAAAGAATAAAAGGTATGACTGCATTCATGTTGACTGCTGTTCTTCTCCTTGGATTCGCACCTTTTATTTCTACATACGCAGCAGACGGAAGCCACTACCAATGGGATTCCTCTTCTGAGAATGTTTCCTATGTAGACCTCTCCACATACTTCGGAGAATACGAAGGCAGCTTTGTTTTATACGATTTGGAAAATGATGCATGGAGCATACACGACAAGGAGCATGCCACCCTGCGAGTTGCACCAAACTCCACCTACAAGATATACGATGCCCTGTTCGGATTGGAAGAAGATATCATTACACCGGAAAATTCGTTCATTGCATGGAATGGAGAAACCTATCCATTTGAAGCATGGAATGCAGACCAGACCTTACAGTCAGCAATGAATTCCTCTGTGAATTGGTATTTTGAATCTGTGGACGAACAGCTTGGAGCCGCTAACATTTCCAACTATATTCAGGAAATTGGATATGGAAACGAAAATATAAGTGGTGATTTCTCCACCTATTGGATGGAGTCTTCCTTGAAAATTTCTCCAATAGAGCAAGTCGAACTTTTAACCCAGCTGCAGAATAACAACTTTGGATTTGCTCCTGAAAACATCAATGCAGTAAAAGATTCCATCTGCCTTTCTTCTTCCGATGCCGGAACATTCTACGGAAAGACCGGAACCGGACGTGTGGATGGCCAGGATGTGAACGGATGGTTTATCGGTTATATCGAAACTGCAGATAATACATACTTTTTTGCTACCAACATTGGTGCAGACAGCGATGCTACTGGAGGCAACGCAACTGAAATAACCATGTCTATCTTGTCTGACATGAATATCTGGAAATAAAGAATCGGGTAAAGGTCAATCTCTGACTTTTACCCGATTTTTCTTAATTCGCTATCTGAACAAGCCCTTTGTATTCCCATGTCGCTCCATAATCAGTTGACTGAAATACAATCCCATCTTTCTCCGCTGCATCTGTGGTAACCGTTATCGTCAATGTGTCGTCCTCTTTTTCAGGCATATTCAGGTAATCAAAATCCTCCACCGTAAATCCGCAATCGATAGCGATTTGTGGTAATTCTGAAACAAGATCCATTGGAAGTTTCATTTCTTCAAAGGTCCTTCCGCCATCGCGAGTGACATATAAGCGGGAATAGGACTGGGATGCGCCTGTAATTCCTGCAACCCCAAAGTTCTCATCATAAAATATTAAACCTTCTGCAACTCCCAATTGTCCACTGAACGGATCATCATTTATGCATTCCCAAGTAGAACCACCATCCATTGTCTTTTCCATTACATAAAATCTGCTTCCGGCAGCTGCATCCGTTATCACCAAACGCCATCCATTATTTTCATCTAAAAAGAAATACATAGTTCCATCACTTTGATCCACAGTCCAACTTTCTGTATCTTTAGCATCCTCCACCTGCTGCATCGTATTCTCCTGCTTCAATTCTTGTTGACTGACGTACTCAGGCTCCATAATATATCGAACAGGTGTGACACTATTTAAATCAGGAATATGCAAAGATACCTCAAACCCAACGATTTCTCCACCGCTTCTAAGCTGAGTAAAATTGCCGGTTCCTGTTTCAGTTCCATCACCATCTGCATCTCCCGAAATATATTGTAAGCCTTCCTCTGAACTAAAAGATCTTCGCCCCATATAGAGTATTTCATAAATCTGCTGCTCTTCAAATGTTTCAGCCCACGCCTCTACCTGACTCGTCCAGTCTGAATTGTTCAAAATTTCAATCATTGGAGACAAACGCATATCGTCACTATATTCTCCATTCACATTACCATCTATCCAAACAGTCATATCATTACTGCTGTCTGCGTCATAATCAATAAGATACGTTTTTTTCTCTCCAGCCTCATTTTTTCCATATATGAATGCATAAATCCTTTGAATCGTTCCGTTTTCATCAAATGACACCTGATATTTATTTGCAATATAGAGTTCTTCCGGCAGTTGCAATGCTTCATCCAAATCCATCAGAATCCCTTCTACACCATCCTCAAAAAGATTATTATGCTCCAGTTCTACTTCTTTTTTACGCATCCACTCATCAAGTTTCCAAGACAGTGCCCCGTGATACGGAACTGCAGAATAAACGATACGTCCACCAAAGAATAAAGTTGCTGCTATAAGGAGTATCATTTCCGTATAGAAAAGTTTCTTATTTCCATTATCTCCTGAATTAACTTCTTGATTATGCCTTTTCGAAATCAGCCAGAGAACCACTGTGCCAACCAATCCTATTATACCTAACGCCAACATCGGTATATGCCTTCTCAAGCCACCATATTGACATAGATGCCAGAATTGATACAACATAAATATATATAGTATTAAACTTACTTTTCCCGTGATTTTATAAATATATTTCATGTAAGTCTCCTTTCTTCATATCTGTAAAAATACCATAAAACACCAGTATTATCAAATCATTCTTTAATACGGTATTGGTAATCTGGTATATGCATAATTCCGTCATTTAGGATTTCATTCCCCAAATACTGAAAACTGCCATCCTCTGCAAACCTTACCGTAAGTTCATGGGTTATGACTGCATCATCGCAAATGACCATGTCACAGACCGCCTCAACTGTTAATGTGACTGTTCCATCTTGATTTTCTTTGATGTCGACAACCTCCGGCAGAGAAGTTCCAAAGAAGGTAGGCGCATAATTGAAGCACCCAAGTCTCGCCCAAAGATAGGTCTGGTTTTCCTCATCAAATACTGCGTACTCTCGTATCTGCTCCGCTGTTATGGGAAGATACTCCATAATCAGACTTTCGAACTCTTCTTTAGGAATGCCATTTGGATAATCTTCAGAATTGAACTTTTCTCCATATTTCATTCCATACAGATATTCAAACATTCCGTTATAATCCAACTCACTCATATTTTCTACATTCCAGTTGGAACACAAAAGGTTCTGTTCCTGATATCCAAGCCCCCGAACACAACGTTCAGACATTTCACACTGTTCCTCTGTCATAGGTTTTATTCTGATCAGGCAGCTTCCATCCATAATTTCACTAACCTCTGGCGGCTCTGGCACACACAGCTCATAGCAGAACCATCCTTTTTCCGTGTATTTCCATTCTTTGAGTCTCGTATAAGAAATGTACGAAATTCCCGGCTTGTTGTCAGCATTCCAGATTCCTCTTGTACTCGCAACATACATATCCGTTCCATCAAAAATGAATTTCATTCTGCCCAGTCCACCATCATTGTGGATTTCATAAATCACCACAGAGCCTCTTTTCCCTTCCATACATTCTTTCAGAAAACTGTCAACACTTTCATAATTCTCCATGTTAGAATACGTTACCATCGTAGCAATTGGATATCCTGCGTCCTTTACCTTCTTCTGAATTTCAAGAACCGTTTGATCATCCAAAACAACATTAGATGCTATCCCTTTATCTGCTGTTTCATAAATGTCAAGATAAAGTTCCATCAGCTTTTTACAGTCAGTCTCAGCTTCTTCCCTTTCCTGTTCATCTACCGGAAGATCGTAGCCCTTTTCCCATTGTACTGCAGCCTCTTCCTCAGTATTTTTTGTTTCCTCCGTGGAAGATACTTCTTCCGTATCTTCCACAAGAGATTCTCCCGCAACACTATCTTCTTTTCCACAGGCACACACGAAACCCCCAATCAGAAATACCATGATCAGTAGAATGCTCTTTTTCCTTAATACCATAAAATCATCCTTTCGTTCTTGCTATTGGCGGCAGTTCCAATTCAATTTGTTCTATAGAATTGGAAAGATACCTGAAAGTTCCGTCTTCAAATGGCTGGACCACAACCGTATTCCGAAAAGCGAGATCAGAAATATAATCCGGCCATACTCCATCCACGATAAGTGTAATCGTTCCATCCGCATTTTTTGTATAGTCAACTACTTCTCCAAAAGGTGGGTATGGGCTGGCATAAATCATCTCATATTCATAGCTGTTACTCCCTTCATCATACCCACAATACTCTCTTAACTGTTCTATCGATACTGGAAAATAGGTGGTCATTATCCTTTCATATTCCTCTGCCGGAATCTTCCAATCCTCAGTTTTCAGATTTTCACCCGTGGAAATTCGGTAAATATCTTCATACATGCAAGGCATCAAAATATCCTTTACATTGCTACTGTTCCAGTTTGTGACAAGCACATTGTAATTCACATAACTTAGTCCTGATATGTATTTCTCCGTCAGTTCCTGGCAGTCTTCCGGAAGCGGTTCTATTCTCCAATACTGTCTCAAACTTGCATGTGCAATCACATATTCATATGCGTAGATAAAATACCCTTTTTCCGTAAGTTTGATTTCAGCCACATTACTTACCGAAGTTCCCTGTATTTCAGGCACTCCACCTTCCTTCCAACGAACACCTATATAATAAGTCTGCAACTCACCTTTCCGGTAAATAAAAGTAACTGCTCCAATCAGTCCATCTCTATGTACTTCGAATACCGTAACCATTGAGTCCCGTCCATCCAAGTAATCTGCATAAAATGTTTCGACTGCTTCATGGTTTTGCATGGCAGTATCTTCTTCAACACTTACCAGACCGCTTCTGCCCAATTGCTCCACCACAGTTTTCCTCTGCTCGTTGGTAAATTCGCTAATGCCGGAAGAATAACTTGGTGCATCTGCAATTACAATATCCTTATAGATTTCTGCTACCGAATCTGCCGCTGACAAAACCATACTCTGCAATTGTTCCTTTTCCTCATCTGAGATAAGACAATCACTGGCTTGCGGAATAAACCAATATGCTGACTCTGTGGAAGTTTCCGCATTCTCGGCTTCTTCTGTTTCTGCTTCGCTATTTTCGATTTCTACAGGTGGCTCCCATACTTCTTCTGCCACCTTTTGTTCTTCTTCATGCATTTTCCCCCAACAGATTACCCCAACTATCACGAAAATCAACAGCAGTAAAATTAGAAGTCCACATTTTCTAAGCAGCCATTTCACATCCTCCATTATTCTCCTCCGTACAATTCTTCCCATTCTTCTAACGTCAACCGTGGCGTATGCCAAGTTTCTCTGTAGTTGTCTTCGGATGGTATAATTCGATTAGATACATATTGTACCCGTCCATTCTCTAAAGGGCGAACCACAACCTCGTGAGCATATACCTTGGAATCACCCGCATAAGGGAATACTACATTGGCTGTAAGTGTAATTGTCCCATCATTGTTTTCTGTAAAACCTACTACCTCTGAATATGGATATTCGGGGTACTCTACTTCTTCAAAGCCTCTCGGCTTATATTCATAAGTCAAATTCTCCGAATCATAGATGGTTTTTGATTGTAGCGTTTCACTATCAATGTTGAAATATTTCATAATAACACTTTCAAATTCTTCTTTTGGAATCTGATAAACTGCACTGACTGATAAGTTGTCATCAGCAACATAGGGAGCATATTGACCATTCACTTTTGGATAAAGAATGTCATACATATCATAGAAATTCAAATCCCCGAAATCCTCCTCACTCCAATCCACAATGAACATATTATTCCGTTCAAAGCTGATTGGGTTGAGATATTTCCGACTCAACTCCCTATATGTTTCATCCAATGGCTGTACCCGTAATGCGGTATGTTCCTCTGCTCCACTCAATGTAAGAACATATAATTCTTCTGAAAACCAAACACCGGAAAACATCAGGTAACCTTCTTCTGTATAATTCCAATACTCCGCTTGATAGTTTCCTATAACCTCTCTTTTCATATTTCCATTTTCATACTTGTAATAGCTTCTGACCACATCCACATTTCCGCCTTTTGTGTGCAAATCGTATTTTACAAATCCGCCCAAATAACTGATTTCAAGAATCGTTATTTCTGCTTCCTCCTGTGCATCCACCTTTTCGCAGAATTCCACTACCTTCTCTGGTTCCGTCATGTTAATTTGATTTCTGCTGTCAACTGCCGAATAACCATTTTCTCCAAGACGATTTACAATACTACGGATTGTTTCCAAATCCGCTAATTTATTTTCTTCTTCTGCTTTCTCATAAAGATCAATGCAGACGCTTATAATTTCATCTGCATCCTCCTCTGATTCTTCCTGAATAGCCTGAACATCTATTACCGTTTCCGAAACTGTATTTTCTTCCGGGGGTGCATCACTGCACCCCGAAATACTAAGTATTAATACAAAGCTAATTGCTGCCAAACCACTCTTCCAGAACCAGGTTGTCTTTCTTAACAACATATCCGCTTCCTCCTCTTCCTTTCACATCTTCTACCATGCTAATAATCAATATAGGACGTTCTACCGTATCTTCTGCTGTAAAAATTGCAAACCATCCTAATTCCGTACCCGAAGTATCATCCTTCGATGCCTTGATTTCTGCCGTACCTGTTTTTCCTGCTAAAAGAATGTCATCCCGATGGGCTGCATATCCAGTTCCATTAGAATCATTCACAACCTTTTTTGTTCCTTCCAATACACGGCTTGCTGTCTCATTAGAAAAGGCTCCCGGAATCCAATACTCAGCTACTGCGTCTTTCTGATATACTAAATACGGCTTTATAACATTTCCCTCGTTACAGAAAGCAGAATAGATACATGCCATATGTAATGGATTCACCAAAACCTGCCCTTGACCGTAACCGCTGTCTGCTAACTGTATTTCTGTTTCAATTCCCTCTGAATTAGAATACTGCGACTCTGCCATCTTAATCTCAAATGGCAGTTCCTCATTAAAACCAAGTCCAGTCAAAGAACTCTCCATCTCTTCTGAGCCAATCTTTAATGCTGCCTTTGCGAAATAAATATTGTCGGAATATATTAGGGCATTCTCTAAAATGACTGGTTCATATGCATGGAGTGTTGTTACATGATAGGAACCCCACGATGCATCCTTTTGCCAACTTAAGCCTACGTTGCCGTAATCTTCCATTGGATCGATTGCTCCTGATTCCAAGCCGACCGCTGCGGTAATTGGCTTGAATGTAGACCCCGGACACCACACTTGCCGGAAGCGATTATACATTGGCTTATTCTCATCCTCGTTAAGTACAGTCCACTGCTCACTCGACAATCCCATAATAAAATCGTTATTGTCATAGGCCGGTGTGCTGACCAAAGCCAATACTTCTCCGATATAAGGATTCATGGCTACCGAGCAGCTTTTATCTTCCTTAAACTGCTCATGCAAGGAAACCTGTAAATCAGTATCTATCGTAAGCTGGATGTCCTGCCCATGCTGTACCAGGATACAAGCAAGTTCCTCCTTCTCTTTGCCTTCCGAGTTTTCAATGTAAATCCTGCAACCGTTCTGGCCTTTCAGTTCACTCTCGAACAAGCTCTCCATTCCGCTTCTGCCGATTACACTATTGGCTGTATAGCCTTCTCCTGCATGCTCCTCTAAATCTTCCGCAGTAACACTTTGAACATATCCGACCAAATGTGCCGCTGCTTCTCCTAATGGGTATTCACGCACTTCAACATCAGATATCATCACTCCGGGAATCTCCAGCAACTTTTCATGCCTTTCTTTCTCCTTTAGGACTTCTTCATCTGGACTGATAGACATTAACTCAATTTCTTCCACTCTTGGAATTGTTTTAATGGGAACAAAAGAATCATCCTTTACCCACTTTGCAGACAGTTTCTTTTCTATCGCTTCCGGTGTGATTTCCACTAGTTCTGCAATCTGTGCGATTGCTTCCTCTCTGTTTTCCAACTTGCCCGGAACGATTCCAACCGAAGATGCTGTACCTTTTCCTGCAAGGACACGTCCGTTCCTATCCAGAATTTCTCCTCGTTCTGCCTGTGTAGTGGAAACTCTTACTTTATCTGTAGATGCCAGATTCGGAAAAATCAGGGAATCATCCCAAACTAACTGATATCCTTCTTCGTCCTTTAGGAAAAGTGCTTTATTCTCAAAGCTGATAGTTCCTGCAACTGTATCGAAAGAAGTCTGGTAGGTTACCGTCATTTGCTCCTCGTCATATGCAATAATCTGGACAGCTATATTCTGGACTTCTATACCTTCATAAATAGCTGAATTTCGAGTTACAAAATCCTCCTGACTGACATTTCCCGATGCCTCAATATGTAGCATTGCATACATTTCTTCATACTCCTGTTTTGGAATATGATCCATGTACTCCACCAGAAGTTCTTCCGGTGTCTTCCAGGCATTTTCCTTTGTTGCCAACATTCCTGCCACACATACTGCAGAAATTACCGCAGCTATTCCTATAACAGCAATCGCAATCCATAGGAGCCTGCTTCTTGTTTTCTTTCGCTTGTTTCTGCTTTTTCCTTTCTTCATATTGACCTCCATTCATTTTGCTTTGCTGATATGGTCATATTCTATTTTCAATGTACGCTATATCTTCAAAATATTACACTCGTAAGATTTTGAAGTAAAAAAATTTCTCTTTGCTGGGTATATCGTACTATGCATTCCTCCTTCCTTTTATTACATGCGTAAGATTTCGCAACAAAAAAATTTCGTCCGCAATCCTACTGCACTTGTGTAAATATTACATCAGTAAGATTTAGAAGTCAAGTTATCTTTATATAAAAAGGCTTCTGCCAGGAAGTATCATACATTTTCACAAAAGTGATACCTTTTAGCAAAAGCCTATTATTCAGCAGAGTTTCAAAACACCCCACTGCTGCGATATTCAAATGGTTCATTCATAAGGCTACAAAACACATATCCATTTTCGTTCCTTAATATCCCACAAACCGCAGAAAATCAAGGTTTCTTTGAAAGCAGACATACGGTTTCAATAATCCCCTGAACATTTATTTTATGCTGCATAGCGAAAGTATGCAATAGGTTTTCAAAGTGGGGTAATGGTTTTATCCCCATAAAAAGTGGTTGACTAAATGTATTTTAGAATTTTTCTATATAAATCCCACAGCCTCGGTCCACAAAAACCACCCAAAGCACTCAACCCACGATGCTCATGAACATCTCTATCTTCAACCTCAAAGAGCCTATGGAAATCATCTCCCTCACCTACATAAACTGATTTGTCATAATTAAGAAAAGTAGACTTGCCACTAAATTGGTCACCTGTGATATCTATAATAATATATTTGTCTACCATCAGCCATGCATGAGATTGTCCGTTTCCATCCGGTTTACCCCAATATGTTCCACAGACATAATCTGTTTTGATACCTTTATCCAATAAATACTGAGCTAACAAATCACTCGTATCTCCGCAGCAAGCACGTGGAAATCTGCGATATATGCTGTCGTTATCAAACTCCCCTGCTTCCAAAGCCAAGTCAATCGCTCTTCGAAATTGGGTTGCGAACTGTTCAATTTCCTTCATCATACGCTCCTTTAACAAAACCGCTTTTGCGAAAAAGTATTCTTTCGCCAAAATGTATATTTCCCGTTCTCCAAAGCCTATCCCCTGGGGTAAACCTCCTGATATATCATCACTCTGCGGAAACAGAAACACACATCTATTTTATTCCCAAAATGGCGAAATCCTTTGATTTATTGGGCTTTTCTTGACAAAAGGCAGACTGTTTCCACATGCACGGTCGCCGGGAACATATCCACGCAGCATACCTTCTTCACCTCATACCCCCTCGCCTGCAGCACCTCAAGGTCTCTCGCCAGGCTGGTCGGTTTGCAGGAGATATACACCATCTGCGGCACACCATAGCGGATGATTTTCTCCAGGGCTTTTGGATGGATGCCGTCACGCGGCGGATCGAGCACGATATAATCCGGCTTCTCCTCAATCTCATCAATCACCTTGAGCACATCTCCCGCGATAAACTCGCAGTTTGTAAGACTGTTTAACCTTGCATTCTCCTTCGCAGCTTCGACCGCCTCCGGAATAATCTCCACGCCGATCACCTTTTTTGCAACCGGGGCGAGCATCTGCGCGATCGTACCGGTTCCGGAATAAAGGTCAAACACGACTTTTCCATGCTCCGCGACATCCGCATCCGTTCCGCTCGGCAGGGCATCCCCGATGAACTCCCGCGCCGTCTCATAGAGCACCTCCGCGCCCAGAGAGTTCGTCTGGAAAAAGGAGAACGGTGTAATCTGAAAACGAAGTCCTAACAGCTCTTCATAGAAATGGTCCTGCCCAAAAAGCACATCCGTACCCTCGTTTGTGACGGTGTCCGCCACACTGTCGTTGCGGGTGTGAAGCACACCGGTGAGCGTTCCCTGATAGGCGGCAGCACACAACACATCCTTCCATCCGGCAAGAAGCGCCTCTTCCCCCCCTTCTGCTATCTGTGTCGTCGTTACCAGATCCACCAGGATCTCCCCTGTCTTTACCGCCTTGCGCACCAGAAGATGACGCAGATATCCGGTGTGGCGCAGTTTGTGATAATACGGCAGATTCCGCTCTTTAAAATAGTCTAGCGTCACTGTAAGCACCGTGTGAAAATCATCGTCTACAATCCGGCATTCCGGGACATCCACGATATCGTAGAAGCTGCCGCGCTTGTGCATGCCGAGTGCCAGCGGTCCTCCCTTGTACGCATCACCGAATGAAAACTCCATCTTATTCCGGTACTCCTGCTGTCTCGGGCTCGCCTTGATTCCAAGGAATTCGTAGTCTGTATTTTCCGGTACAATGACGTCGTCGATCAGTTTTTTTACCTGTGACGCCTTCATGGCAAGCTGCTCCTCGTAAGGTAGCGTCTGATATGTGCAGCCTCCACACTCTCCGGCATGGATACAGGCAGCCTCCGGCTGCTCCTTCGCCGAACGCTCCAGCACCTCAAGCAGTCTTCCCTCGCATTTTCCCCTGCGCACTTTATTGATCGATGCGGACACTTTCTGTCCCGGGACTGCATTTTTTACAATCACGCGTCCCCCGTCTTCCGTTCTCACAATTCCCTTATTGGGGAACTCTACGCATTCTACCATCCCCTCGATAATCTGTCCCTTTTTCACGTTCTATCCTCCATTGTCCGTCCAGTTTCTTCTGCACATTGCCAAACATAAAAAATCCTGCATGCAGGATTCACTCGCCTGACTCAGCCACTTACGATATCGTTTCCTGCTACAGAATAAAGTGTGCGCCTGCCGCACACTTGCGCCTGTCTTGGCAGGCTGCCTGATGCGGTATGCAAAGCATTATTTACCTCACCACGAGGTGCGCATCCCCACAGAGCGTTTCCTATTACATAAAAATAGGGCTGCATCTCTCTGCAGCCCCATGCCCTTTGTCTTAATCTTCGGTTGTTTCCTCTTTGTCCTCAGACTTTGCCGGCGCTTCCTCATCATCATCGTCCTCGAAGAAATCATCATCAAAATCATCCTCGAAATCGTCCTCGAAATCCTCAAGATAATCCGGCGTAAAGAAACGGTAGATGCCGTATATCGCTGCAGCTACAGCCGCTACAATACCGATAATTGCAAAAATCCATACTACCTTGGAGGTCTTCTTCTCCTCCACTTCTTCCTTCTTATTCAGAAGTTCGTTTAACTTTGTCATGTTGATCAGATCTTCCATCTTATTCATCAGATTCCCCTCCTTGATTTATCTTCATTTATTGCATGTCTTCTTATTACGCACATTATAGCATATCTTTCCCTGTTCGCCTATAAAAAATTTATAAATTAAGACATTTTATACTTTTTTTAATTTTGCAAACGCTGCAAACATTTTCTTGGTTCCCGCCGCGTCAAAATCGACCGTCACCTCAAAATCTCTGCCGCCGGGCACGATGGCTTTTACCGTTCCCTCCCCGAACTTCATGTGGGACACACGGTCGCCCACACCGTAGCTTAGGCTTCCGCCTTCCGTATGTACCGATGAAAACGCTCTCGCCTGCATGCTCTGCCCGGACAGCTGATCCCGCATCGTCGGCCGTTTCTTTTTCACCGGCTCCGCCGTGTGCCGCTCCCTGTTCTCCAGATATGCCGGCTTTTTGATCTCGCCGTTTAAAAGCTCCGGCGGAATCTCCTTCACAAAGCGTGAGACCTTGTTGTACTGTGTCTCGCCGCGCACCATACGCTGTCTCGCCGACGTGATGACAAGCTCTTTCATCGCTCGTGTAATGCCGACATAGGCCAGCCTGCGTTCTTCCTCCAGCTCACTGCTGGCATTGTCTGACGTGATCGACATATAGCTCGGGAACAAACCGTCCTCCATTCCCGCCAGAAAGACCTTCGGGAACTCCAGACCTTTGGCGCTGTGCAGTGTCATGAGAACCACATAATCGTTCTCCTCGCCGACGCTGTCAATATCCGCCACGAGTGCAACCTCCTCTAAGAAACCGCTTAATGTCGGCTGTTCTTCGCCCTCCTCGTAGGCGACCACCTTACTTAACAACTCATCGATATTCTCGATCCGCGCCTCCGCCTCGTCGGTGCCTTCCGCTTCAAGCTCCTTCACATAGCCGGTTTCCTCAATGACCTCCCGCAGAAGATCTGCCACGCTGATATAAGGCAGCTTGCTGCGCATCGTCTGGATAAATGTCACAAACGGTTTGATTTTCGCTGCACTCTTGCCAAGGGACGGTATCTCCTCTGCACGCTTTAAGGACTCATAAAAACTGATGTCATACGCCTCCGCATAATCAGACACCCGGTTTAGTGTCGTCGCACCGATTCCGCGCTTCGGCACATTGATGATCCTGCGCACCGCCAGATCATCCCTCGCATTGTCAATCGTCTTTAAGTATGCCAGAAGATCCTTGACCTCCTTGCGCGCATAGAAATTCACACCGCCGACAATCTTGTACGGGATATTGGACACGATAAAACGCTCCTCAAACAGACGTGACTGTGCATTCGTGCGGTAAAGCACCGCGTAGTCGCCGTAGCCATACTTTCCGTCCCGGACACCGGACGCAATATCCCTGGCGACATAATCCGCCTCCTCGTAGGCGGTGTCAAACTGCTCAAAGTCGATCTTCTCTCCCTCGCCGTTTGCCGTCCAGAGCGTCTTCGCTTTCCTTCCGACATTGTTCGCAATCACACTGTTCGCCGCGTTTAGGATGTTCTGCGTCGAACGGTAATTCTGTTCCAGCTTGATGGTGACCGCATCCGGAAAATGCTTTTCAAAGTTTAAAATATTGTAGATATTCGCTCCGCGGAACTTGTAGATCGACTGATCGTCATCACCGACCACGCACAGGTTTTTGTATTTGCCCGCGAGAAGACGGATCAGCTCAAACTGCGCCGTGTTCGTATCCTGATACTCGTCCACCATGATATAGCGGAAACGCTCCTGATAGTAGGCAAGCACCTCTGGATCTGTCTGCAGCAGCTCTACCGTCTTTACGATGAGATCGTCAAAATCCAGCGCATTATTCTTCTGCAGCGCCGCCTGATACTCCTGGTAGACCTGCGCCTGCTTTTTCTTTGCAAAATCACTCGATGCCGACGCCTGCAGGGCAAACTGCGTCGGGCTTACAAGCTCGTCCTTTGCAGAGGAGATCGCCGCCAGAAGGCTGCGCTCCTTGTAGATCTTGGTATCGATATTCAGGCGCTTGCAGATCTCCTTCATGACGCTCTTGGAATCATCCGAATCATAGATCGTAAAATTCGTGTCGTATCCGATGCGGTCAATGTGTCTCCTTAAGATGCGCACGCAGGTAGAGTGAAACGTCGACACCCAGATGCTCTCCGAGCCGTATCCGACCAGCGCATCGATTCGCTCCCTCATCTCGCCAGCCGCCTTGTTGGTGAACGTGATCGCCATGATATTGTACGGATTGACGCCCTTTTCCTCGATCAGATATGCCGTCCGGTGTGTCAGCACTCTCGTCTTGCCGGAACCCGCTCCCGCGAGAATCAGCACCGGTCCTTCGGTGGTTATAACGCCGAGCTTCTGCTGCTCGTTTAATGTATCATAAATACTCATGCCTGTTTTTCCTTTTCCGTTTATAGTGATATGAGAAAGTATAACACATTTCTCTCTGTTTTTCGATACCATACAGAACATATTTTCTATTTTTCATGCTGGGGCACTGTCATATACATTTCCCAACATTTGTCTCTTGTCATCTGGTTTTGAAAACTATATAATGTGATAAGAGGTGACACATATGGACAACGATACAAAAAAATTTCTAAGTGATCTGTTAGCAGAATTACAGAGAATTGATTATGTCAGACCGGAAGATATTCCGAACATTGATTTATATATGGATCAGATTACCACATTTATGGATTCCCAGTTGGAGGCATCCAAACGGCATGCGGATGACAAGATTCTGACCAAGACGATGATCAACAACTACGCCAAGAACAATCTTCTCCCTCCGCCGGAGAAGAAAAAGTACACCAAAGAGCACGTACTGACGCTGATTTTCATCTACTATTTTAAAAATATCCTAAGCATCAGCGACATCCAGAGCATCTTAAATCCGATCACGGACAAGTATTTCGGAAAAGACGGCAGCTACAGCCTGGAGGACATCTACCGTGAAGTCTTCGGACTCGAGCATCAGGAGACACAGAATCTCATGAAGGATCTCGCCAGGAAGTTCAACACCTCCTGCCAGACATTCCCGGATGCTGCCCCGGAGGACGCCGAGCTTCTGCGGAACTTCAGTCTGATCTGTATGTTAAGCTACGATGTCTATGTGAAAAAGACCATCATCGAGCGTCTGATCGACACGACCACATCGGACAAGTCCAAGACGGAAAAAAACAAAAAATAATCGAAAAAGCCACAGGCACGGGCAAAAGTTCCCGTTCTCCTGTGGCTTTTTTTATCTGTCTCTACTACTTGTCCGTATTCTGCATGCGGCTAAATACCATGTCATAGCCGTCATTTCCATAATTCAGGGATCGGTTGACACGGCTGATCGTAGCAGTCGATGCTCCGGTCTTCTCCGCAATATCCAGATAAGTCTTCTGGTCACGCAACATCTTGGCAACCTCGAACCGCTGAGATAAGGAAAGCAGTTCATTTACCGTACATACATCCTCAAAAAATGTGTAGCACTCTTCTCTATTCTGTAAGCTCAAGATGGCATCAAAAAGATGATCCACTGCATCTGTCCTAAGTTTCTTACTCATGTTCTTCTCCTTCTTCCCAAAATGGATTCTTTTGTTATTTTAGCATATTAAAGTTTTAAAGTAAATACCCAAGTTTCTGTCCATGCACGCACTTTTTCCACTGCTTGCATTCATGAAATCCGATTGTTATAATAATAGAAGTATCTGGAAATTGCAAGAACTTTATTTCATACCAACGATAACTGGAGATTATAATAATGAAGAAATTAAAACAATTCCTGTTTATTTTTGTCCCGCTGCTTCTTGTGATTGCGATTCAGTTTCTCGCAACCTACTTTGCCATGGGACTTTCCCTGCTGATCGAGAACGGCTGGTACTCTGTCACCGGCAGCGCGGGGTTCCTCGATATTGTAGATGACGCCTTTTCCCTGTGGAGTTCCCAACGCTTCAACACCGGCGTACTGTTAATCTACAATGCCATGTCGATCGCCGTGTTCGGTCTGTGGTACTACTGCCGGTATGGCGGCAATTACCGCCCCGTTCTGCGTCAGACGTTTCATCCTGCTGCAGTCGCGGGCATCGTCATGCTGATGCCTGGCACACAGTATCTGACAACCTATATCATGAGCTTTGTCGCGTCGCTCTTTCCGCACTGGATGGATGCATACGAATCCCTGCTCGAGACGGCAGGCCTCGATGATCAGATCTCCATTCTGATGGTCATCTGCTCTGTCATCTTCGCCCCGTTCTGCGAGGAGCTGGTCTTCCGCGGTGTCACCATGCATCAGGCAAAGAAATGTCTGCCTTTCTGGGCAGCCAATCTGCTGCAGGCGCTGCTTTTTGGCATCTTCCACATGAACATGATCCAGGGCATCTACGCATTCTGTCTGGGACTTGTTTTAGGATATGTCTGCAACCGCGGCGGCAGCATCTATTACTCGCTCCTTTTGCACATGCTGTTTAACTTCTGGGGAACCGTGCTCTCCGGGCTCATCCCGTTTGGTGACACGACGTTTGCCTTCATCTTCTGGTTCCTGTTCGGCATCGCCATGACGGTTGGCGGTCTGGTCGCCTTTAACTTCGGCATCCAAAGACTTCAGACGGCCGGCCGCGCATCCGCTATGCCTCTTTCAGATATTCCTTCAGGAACCGAATAAACGTCTCCATCTCTTCTCTCGTTCCGATGCTGATACGCAGGTAGTTGTTGATGCGTTCCTTCGTAAAATGGCGCACATAGATATGCTCCCTGCGCAGCGCCTCGAACAGTTCTGTTGCCGGCACGCGCTCGTGCGAAGCAAAGATAAAATTGCTCATCGAATCCCCGAACGTAAATCCCAACGCCCGCAATTCTTTTTTCGTCCACTCTCTCGTCTCGATGATCTTTTTTCTGGTCTCCTCAAAATAAGCACGGTCACGGATCGCCTCCACACCGAGTACAAGCGCTGTCCGGTTCATCGTATAAGAATTAAACGAATACTTCACGTCATTGATATAACGGATCAGCTTCGCATTTCCCATCGCATATCCGATGCGCATTCCCGCCATGGAACGCGATTTGGAAAATGTCTGCACGATCAGAAGATTGTCATATTTTTCAATCAGCGGCAGCGCCGACACCCCTCCAAAATCAATATACGCCTCGTCCACCACAACGATCACGTCGCGGTTGTGCGCGATGATGTCCTCGATCTTATCAAGCGGCATCAGAATGCCGGTTGGTGCATTCGGGTTCGGGAATATCACTCCGCCGTTTTCCCCGTAATAATCCTCCACCCGGATCTCAAACGCATCATCAAGCGCTTTCGTCTCATACGGAATGCGCAGCATATCTGCCCACACATCATAAAAAGAATACGTAATATCCGGGAAGAAAACCGGCTTTCCGGAATTAAAGAATGTCAGAAAAATCATCGCCAGCACATCATCCGAACCGACCCCGACGAATACCTGATCGCTGCCCAGTCCATAATATGACGCAATCGCATCCACAAGCACCTTACAGGTCGGTTCCGGATACAGGCGCAGCGTATCCGGGTTAAATCCGGCAAGGGCCCTCTGCACCCCCGGCGCGGGCGGATACGGATTCTCGTTGGTGTTCAGCTTGATCATCCGCTCCGCCTGCGGCTGCTCCCCCGGCACATACGGCACCACTTTTCTCACATATGACTCCCAGTTCTCCATCCCGTTCCTCCTACTTTTCCAGTCCGTACACTGCCGCCAGCTTCGCAAATGCAGGCAGGGAATGTTCCACGGTCTCATGGGACACACAGTACGCCAGACGCACGAATCCCGGACAGCCGAAAGCACTTCCCTTTACCATCAAAAGATTAAATTTCTTTCCCTCGTTTACGAATTCTTCCTCGTTTTCCACCGGTGACTTTACCCACAGGTAAAACGCCCCCTCCGGCTTGATGCAGGTAAAACCGAGCTTTGTCAGTCCGTCGTAGAGTCTGCTGCGGTTCTCATCGTAAAACGTGACATCCGTCTTCTCCTCAAGGCAGCGCGCCACAGCTTTCTGAATCAGGGACGGTGCGTTGACAAATCCGAGTGTCCGGTTTGAGATCTCAATGCCGCGGATCAGTTCTTCGGCGTCCGCCGCTTCATCCGGCACCACGACATAACCGATACGCTCTCCTGGAAGGGAAAGGGATTTGGAGAAAGAATATCCCACCAGGGTATTGCGATAATATTTCGTCAGGAAATCCTCTTTGTTCCCGTCATACACCAGCTCCCGGTACGGCTCGTCCGAGATCAGATAAATGTCTGTTCCAAATTCCACCTGCTTTTTCTCTAAAATAGCTCCGATCTGCTCCATCGTCTGTGGCTTGTAGATCACGCCGGTCGGGTTGTTCGGCGTATTCACGATAAGCGCCTTCGTCCGCGCGGTAATCTTTGCCTCCAGATCGGCAAGATCCGGCTGAAACGTCTCCAGATTCGGCTGTACAATCACAATCTTTGCATCAAAATTCGCCGCATACTGGCGATATTCTCCGAAGAATGGTGCAAACACGATGACCTCATCGTCCGGATCGAGAATCGTCTTAAAAATAATGTTGAGCCCGCCTGCGGCGCCGACTGTCATCACCAGATTGTGTGCCGTAAACTTTGTTCCGAAACGTTCGTTCAAATTCTCTGCGATCGCCTGGCGTACTTCCTCATAGCCCGCATTTGCCATATAACCATGAATGCCCAGAGAACCTGCCGCTCCCTTTGCATCCGCCTCATCCAGAAGGTCACGGATCGCATCGTTTAACGCCTTCGGCGCCGGGGTTGCCGGATTGCCGAGTGAGAAGTCAAACACATTCTCCTCCCCGTACTTTGCAGCCATCTCCCTGCCCTCATTGAACATGGCGCGGATTGCCGAATTGCCCTCCAGCGCTTTTTGTATTCTCTTTGATACCATAATACCTATCCTCTTTTCTGCGGTCTGACCCGCATCGTTTTCTCATTCCTTTACTTTACCAAATTACCACGTGAAAGTAAACGGTCATTTGCAAAAATTTGCTCCATGCACAAGTATAACACATTTATCGAGAATTGAAAAAAAGAACGGACAACTTCCGGGGAAAAAATCCCCGTCCCGTAATCCGTTCTTTTCCTCTCTCTATTTCTATGCGTTCACCGTATCCACAAAGCGCATGAAGGCTGCTCTGCCCTCTTCCGTGCACTTGTAGACTCCTGCGTCGGTGAGAACCTCCTTAAATACCAGACCGATCTCTGTCTGAACGATCTCATGTAACCCCTCCGGTGTGATCTCGCCCTCCAGACCGCTGCCGGCGGTAAAGCCGTACTTTGGAAGAAATTCCTCCACCCAGTCTGCATGCTTCGCCAGCTTCTCGTCCGCACGGATGTCAACGCCGTCCAAGATCGCCTGCTCCAGATCCGCCATCTCACCCTTTAAGCGTGCCGGAAGAACTGCCAGACCCATAACCTCGATCAGACCGATGTTCTCCTTCTTGATATGATGAAGCTTTGCATGCGGATGATATACACCGAGCGGATGCTCCTCTGTCGTAATGTTGTTGCGCAGCACCAGATCCAGCTCATACGCATCGCCGCGCCGTCTTGCAATCGGAGTGATCGTATTGTGCGGCTCGCCGTCTGTCTCGGCGTAGACGAATGCCGCCTCGTCCGTGTAGCCTCTCCATGCGAGGAGAATCTTGTCTGCCAGATCGATCAGACGATCCTTGTCTGCTGCGCTGATACGGATGACAGACATCGGCCATTTTACAATCCCTGCCTTTACATCCTCATATCCTCTGAATGTGATCTCGCGCTCCACCGGTGCCTTTGCCATGGCGAACTCATAATGACCGCCCTGGAAATGATCGTGGCTTAAGATCGATCCCCCGACGATCGGCAGATCGGCGTTGGAACCGACAAAATAGTGCGGGAACTGCTGCACGAAATCAAGCAGCTTTCCGAAGGTAGCGCGCTCGATCTTCATCGGTGTGTGGTTTGCGTTGAACACAATGCAGTGCTCGTTGTAGTAAACGTACGGAGAATACTGGAAAAACCAGTCGCTCTGGTTGATGGTCACCGGAATGATGCGGTGGTTCTGTCTCGCCGGATGGTTGATACGTCCTGCGTATCCCTCGTTTTCCTTGCACAGAAGGCATTTCGGATAGCCGCTCTGCTTTGCTAACTTCGCCGCCGCAATCGCCTTCGGATCCTTCTCCGGCTTCGACAGGTTGATCGTGATATCCAGCGTTCCAAACTCTGTGTCCGCCGTCCATTTCAGATCCTTCTTCACGCGGTATCTGCGGATATAGTCCGTGTCTCTGGACAGCTTGTAAAAATAATCCGTCGCCGCCTGCGGAGACTCCTTCTCATAAAGATCATAGAAACGGCGTACCACCTCGCTCGGTCTTGGAACCAGCATGCTCATGATCTTTGTGTCAAACAGATCGCGGTATGTAATCGTATTGTCCGGAATCAGCATCTGCTCCGCCGCGTAATCGAGCATCTCTGCAAGGATCTGTGGCAGTGCCTCCTCGGCGCTCTCCTGCGTCATCGGCGTGCGCTTCTCATAAGCCGCCGTGACTTCATCCTCCAGTTCGTCAATGTGAAACAGCTCCAGCAGACGGTTGATCGTAAACCGCTTATCCTGCGGCTCTACGAGTCCCGTCACCAGCCCGTATTCTGTCAGTTCCAATATTCTTTCCTGTATCATGATCCAACCTCGTTTCTAAATATACTCTGCCACTACGCCAATTTTACCGGACCGTCGCCGATCTCTACCACATAGAAATCTGCGGCATAGCCGATCTTGTTCTTATAGGCGGTTCCGACCTTCTCGATAAACGCATCCACTGCGTCATCCTTCACGATGCTGACGGTGCATCCGCCGAAGCCTGCGCCCGTCATACGGGAACCGATCACACCGTCGATCTTCCATGCTTCCTCAACCAGGGTATCCAGCTCGATTCCCGTCACCTCGTAATCATCACGCAGAGATACGTGGGAGTCATTCATCAGCTTTCCGAACAGTGCGACATCGTTGTTCTGCAGTGCCTCCACCGCCTTGATCGTTCTCTGGTTCTCATATACGGCATGTTTTGCACGCTTTCTACACACCGGACTTGTGATCGCATCCTGATACTGCTCAAACTGCGCTTCTGTCAGATCGCCGAGCGCATTGATCTTTACCACTTTCTGCAGTTCGGCAAGCGCTGTCTCACACTCACTGCGTCTCTCGTTGTATTTGGAATCACCGAGTCCGCGCTTTTTGTTGCTGCAGGAGATCACAATCTTCGCATTCTCGAGCCTGATCGGCGCATACTCATACTTTAAGGTCGCCGTATCCAGGAAAATCGCATGTCCTGCCTTGCCCATCGCAATGGCGAACTGATCCATAATACCGCAGTTGACGCCGTTGAACTTGTTCTCGGAATACTGGCCGATCAATGCCAGATCCTGATTCGTCACATCAAAGCCGAACATATCACGCAGGATGAATCCGGTCAGCACTTCCACCGATGCGGAAGAAGACAATCCGGAACCGTTCGGAATATTGCCGAACAGCACGAGATCCATACCGGACTCCACTTTCATGCCCTTCTCGCCGAACGCCCACATCACACCCTTCGGGTAGTTCGTCCAGTCTGCTTCCTTCTCCGGCTTTAAGCCCTCCACGGAAGACTCCAGCACACCGAGATTCTCAAAATTCATGGAATAAAAGCGAAGCTTCTTGTCGTCTCTTTTTCTCGCCACACCGTAGGTACCGATCGTGAGCGCACATGGAAATACATGTCCTCCGTTGTAATCGGTATGCTCACCGATCATATTCACACGTCCCGGTGCGAAATAAACTCCGATCTCTCCCTCATCCCCAAATAATTCTTTAAACTTTGCAAGTACTGGTTCCCAGATCATGCGTTACCTCCTTATACATCATTTTTTCTATGAATGGTTTCTGTTACCGTCCTGTTGTAATTCTATTATAACGTCTCTGTGTTCCTTTGCAATAGACCTTTTTCAAACTGCAACATAATCAAAAAAACATGCAACAAAGTTGCATGTTTTTCCGATCTGTCATTTATCATTTTTCACAATGCCATCGATCACAATCTCCGTTCATGCGGCAGCCCCGTTTTTTATACTTCCGGTTTAAAATCACGGATCAGTGCAAGCGTCGGCAGTGCGTTGCCATCGTAGTCAAACAGCGCCTGATTTGCCCACTCGTTTCCACATGGTCCCGGATCGTTCATGTATTTTAAGGATGCCGGTGTTGCCCAGCCGGAGCCCGGTACCGGAATCCATGCCGGCTCCCAGTAGAAGAATCCCTTTCCTTTTCCGCCTTTGATGTGGCTGATGCGGTTCAAGAAATCCTCCATGAAATCGTACTGCCCCTGCTTTGTCATCGGATATTCGATCTTCTCCACAAGCGCCGGTCTGGTCGCATATCCCTTGCGCTCTTCATCGGAAAGCTTCTCGTAATTCTTGTAGTCTTCCATCGTATAGCCCATGGAAACCTCGGCAATCACCAGATCCTTGCCGTAGCGCTCTGCAATGTCATTCATGTTGTCGTTTAACATCTGCAGTGATCCGTGCCAGAACGGATAATAGGAAAGTCCGATAATCTCGAAATCCTCCCCCCGCTTTGTAAAATTGTCGAACCACTCGCGGTACAGCGCATTGTTTCCGCCGTTATCCAGATGAATCATCACCGGAATCGCCGCATCCGCTTTCCGCACCGCACGAATTCCCGCATTGACGAACGTCGCAATATTGTCATAGTTCGGGACTTTTCCCTCCGGCCAGAGCAGACCGTTGGAAAGTTCATTTCCCACCTGCACCATGGTAATATTGACGCCGGCATCCAGGAATGTCTGCATGGATTCCAGGGTGTAATCATAGACCGCCTGCTCCAGCTCCTTCACACCGTAATCTGCCCATGCCTTCGGCTTGATCTGTTTGCCCGGGTCTGCCCAGAAATCGCTATAGTGAAAATTGAGAAGCACGCCGAACCCTGCCGCCGTCACACGCTTTGCAATCTCAAGAGAAGTTTTCAAATCATTCTCCCCTGCGCCGTAAGATTCGCCGGTCTCCGACCACGGATCATTCCACAGACGGATACGGATGGTATCAACGTCATAGCTCTTCATGATCGCAAGGAGATCCCGCTCCTCCCCGTTATCGTAATACTTTGCACCACACCGCTCCAGTTCGAGCAGTGTGGACAGATCCATTCCTTTTACAAACTTCATATGCCTCTTCACGGGCACAGATCTCATTCCATGCCCGCTCTCTCCTTTCTGTTTTTTTATATTCCACGGAAACCGAACCGCAGTGCTAACGGCTTTGTCACATCAATGTGATATTCCGGATGAACCGGAGCTCCCCAGCTGTCGTCTCCGCCGATGCCCATCTGTGCCAGTGCCACACGGACAACCGTGTAATGTACCTCAGGCAGTTCATACGCATGCATTGCATTTTCCAGTTCATGCGGTGTATAAGGCAGTGCGGAAAATGACAGTTCGTCTCCGGTAAAGAGCATGCCTCTTCCTCTTGCATCCGTCACCTTCGCGTAGCGCACGCCTACTTTGTTGCCGCACTCCTGCGGTACCAGATACTGCGCCATATTATCCGCCACGCGGTTCTTATATACACCGAGCTTCGCGCCGCATCTGCGGTCCGCATACGTCTCCTGCGGTCCAAGTCCGTACCACTCCAGTCTGTCGTAATCCGCATTCAGCTTAAAAAGCATTCCAAACTCCGGCATATCGCCCAGCTCCTCCACCGGGTCATAGGTCAGCTCGGTCTGCACATACGCATCCGGCGTCACGGTGTAGGTCACGCGGCATTTTGCCTGCGGCGTGGTCGGAAGCAGGTAGGTATATGTGATGGAGACGCTGTTCTCCGCCTCTCTCACAACCGGTTCCTCATAATCGAACATGCCCTTGCTGCTCATGCCGGCATACATACTCGCGATCTTCCACTGCGCCATCCGCCCCTGCATGCGGCTTCCGCAGTCATTGTCAATCGGCGCACGCCAGAAATTCGGCATCGGTATCTTCTCAATCAGCTCTTTTCCCATGTAGCGGTAGGACACCAGTCCGCAGCTGTTGTAGGAAAACAGTACGTCAAAATTCTCTCCCTTCACCCCCAGATTCCACTTTCCGCGGATGATCTGAAGTCCCGCCTTACGGTTCGTCACGCACTTTCCTTCATATTCTGCCGCGGCATCGCCGATTGTCCCACCATTTGCAGGTGATTTTGCCGCAAAAATCTTCTGTCCGAATGCGATCTCATGCCCCGGCTTTGCCCAGAGCAGTTCTTCGCGCAGTACAAACGATACGGTCAGTGCGTATTCCGCCCCGGCTTCCTTTCCCGCATGTTCCAGTTCATCGGCAAGAGCCATGCAGCCCTCCAGTTCCGCCAGAACAAACGTCTTTTCCGAGAGCGGTGCCACAGACAGCGCTATTTTTCTGCGGCCTGCCGCCACGCCGTTCTTCTCCAGCAGAAGGATGCAGTCATACTCTGCCGTATCGGTAAACAGGTTTTTATTTTTTACCGTAAAACCATCTTCGGTAAAGGATACGCTGATGTTCTGGTAATTGAATTTTACTTCCTGCATCTTCGGTGACTCGGCGCGCCCCTTTGCATAGCAGATGCCGTTGCCGCTGAAATTATAGTCCGTCGGCCGCTCCAAGAAATCCCCGCCGTACGCCTGAAATTCCTTCCCGTAGCGGTCTTTTTTCGTGATGGACTGATCGATGTAATCCCAGATAAATCCGCCCTGATAGCGCGGCTCCGTGTCGGTCAGATCTGTGTACTTGTGCATTGCGCCGCAGGAATTGCCCATCGCATGCGTGTACTCACAGCAGATAAACGGCTTCTCTTTCTGCTCTGCCAGATTTTTCACAATCCGCTCTACCGGCGGGTACATCTGGCTTTCCATATCGCTGCTTCCGTTGTAGCGTCTGTCGTTATAGACTCCCTCGTAGTGAACCAGGCGGTCGGGATCCAGCTCTCTGAACTTCTCGGACATCTGATAAATCACACTTCCGCCGTAGGACTCATTGCCGCAGGACCAGATTAAGACCGCCGGATGGTTCTTATCCCGCTGATAGCAGGAATTCACGCGGTCGAGCATTCTTGCCTCCCACTTCGGATTGTCTCCCGGCACAATCGTCTGCGGATCCGCGATCTTACGCATCGCCGCCGCATCCCAGCTTCCGTGCGACTCCATATTATTCTCCGCGATCATGTAGAGTCCGTAGATGTCGCAGAGTTCATACAGTCCGACATTGTCCGGATAATGGCAGGTACGGATGGAATTGATATTGTTCCGCTTCATGGTCACGACGTCGGTGAGCGTCTCCTCCATGCTCACCACACGTCCGGTCAGGGAACTGAATTCGTGGCGGTTGACGCCCTTAAACACAATCCGCTTTCCGTTTAAAAGCATCAGTCCGTCCTTCATCTCGAACCGACGGAAGCCGATCTTCGACGCGACGACCTCCTGCATCTTCCCTGCCGCATCATACACCTCCATCCGAAGTTCATACAGATACGGCTCCTCCGCGCTCCACAGCTTCACATCCGCCACTTCCCGCGAGACATGTAAGGTTCCTTCCATCTTCTCCTCCAGAGCAAACACCTCCGTGCCCTCCGGTGTCTCATAGCGGCTCTCCGCCAGATCAAGTCTTCCGCGCTCCACAAGCTGTATGCGCACACTTCCGCTGCCGCAGGAGCGAAGATCCAGCTCCAGCGTGCCGCAGGACAGATTCTCCGCCACCTGTGGACGGATCTTAATGTCGCAGAGATGCGTCTTCGGAATCATGTAGAGATAGACGCTGCGGAAAATACCGGAAAACCGGAAGAAATCCTGATCTTCGCACCAGCTTCCGATCGTCCACTTAAATACCTGCACCGCCAGCTTGTTCTCCCCGTCCTTAAGGTAAGGCGTCAGTTCAAACTCGGACGGCGTAAAAGAATCCTCACTGTATCCGACATATGCTCCGTTCAACCAGAGTGCCATGCCGCTCTCCGCTCCCTGGAACGAGATAAACACACGTTCACCAGAAAAAGTCTCCGGCAATGTGAAATATTTCACATAACTTGCGACCGGATTGAACTTCGTCGGCATCTCGTCCGTCCAGACGTCTTCCCTTCCATCCCACGGATACTGCGTGTTCGCATATTGCGGACTGTCATAGCCTTCCATCTGGATATGTGCCGGCACGCGGATGTCATCCCATCCCCTGCAGTCGTATTCCGGCTTTTCAAATCCATGGATCGTCTGCTCATAGTTTCTCGCATAGTGGAATTTCCATGATCCGTCTAAAAACAGGCGGAAACTGCTCTTTCTTCCGAGCGGATCCAGCCACACGTCCGCCTCATCCCAGTTCCGGTACGCCACATGGTCGGAGTGCGCCGCCACGCGGTTCTCCTCGTAATATTCCGGATCACTTAATCTCTCAAACAAAAATTCTCCCATACTGTTCATCCCCCAATTTATGATTGCTGTTATTGCGTTTGTTAAGTTCATTATAGCGAAAAAATGCGCATTTTGTACTTATTTTTCGGCACAAAACGCGCATTTTCCACCATTATTTATTACCATCCTTTTCGCGCGGAAATATTGTAATTTAAAAGCTTTGTCTCGTAATTTTCCGGATTGATTTTCCACTGATAGGGGGATGTGTTTAAAAACTTTTTAAAATTCCGGTTAAATGTGGATGTTGTCGTAAAGCCTACCTTCTGTGCCACAATGTCCATCGAATCCGTCGTCTTTTTCAACAGATCGCATGCCTTCTGAATCCGGACAAGATTGATGTAATCCACCGGAGACATGTTCATACAGGACTCAAACAGCCTTCTGAAATGCGTCTCACTCATATGACATTCCTGCGCCAGCTCCTCCACCCGGATCATGTGCATATATTCCATGCGCACATAGTCGAGTGCCGCCGCAATCTGCGTCACTCCCGAATGTTTCTGCATTTCCACACCCTGCACTTCCTGCTTTGCCTCCTGCTCCTCATTCAGCCGGATAATCTCTATCACAAGAGAATACAACAGACCTCTCACGCTGTCCGTATAATGGCTGCGCCGTCCCCGCATCTCCTCCATGATCTGCCGGACAAGAAACGCGAGATTGTGATTCTCCCATTCATGGAGAAACAGCGCTCTCCGGTTGACTTTCCGGATCAGTTCCCGGCAGAACAGCTCGTTCTTCGGATACATTTCCGCAATAATCTGCGCCGGATCAAAAAACAGATATTCCCAGTAGCTTGGTCCTTCTTTTGTATTGCTGATCGTCACATGAGGATAGTTGTTCGGTATAATACTCACCATGGCAGGCTGATAGGGGCGCTGTTCTTCGTCCAGAATCAGTTTCCCCGTACCGTTTCTGCACACTCCGATCTCCATCAGATTGTGAAAATGAAGATGTACCTCATCATGACCATAATCCCGGATCCAGTTTTCTCCAAGAAGTGCCAGAACATATTCATTTTGCGGTATCTCATAGAACCGAAGCTCGATGGTATCTTTCTTCTTTTTCCCCATAATTACTCCATTTTCTCCCCGCTGTGGCAGCGTAAAGCTCCTCGCCGTGACAGCTCGATTCCGCTTCGCTTCTTCTCGCTGTGGGCTGTCGCCCTATAGAGAAATCCAGCAACACCTCTGGAAAGCAAGCTTTCCTCCGGTGTCACTGGATTTCTCTACACTGCTCGTAGCTTAATCAAAGTCGAACTTGTCGAACCGCTGGTGCATTGCCTTATAGCGGAAGCGGATCATCTCATTTTTCTCCAGGACATCTTCTTCTGTTCCTCTGTACTGGCAGCGGATACAGCTGTAAATACCTGTTTCCTTATTGTAAAACATATCAATGTCCAGATCTCTTAAAAAACAGGACGGGCATCTATAATTTAATTTGCCTTTGCCAAGTTGAGCCATGTTGCAAATACCTCCTTATCTGAGATTGTTTTTCTGTATCCCAGGGTAAACATCGGTGAGAATGCATATCCCTCTTTTACATATCCCTCTGCGTCCGCGTTGGATGCAGTCATGGATACGCGTGTCTCGATCTCCGGAATCACGGCGCTTACTTCTGTCGCACCCTTGACACCCTCCTCGCGGCACTTGTACTCATAATGGATCGTCTTCTCTTCCGGTCCGTCGATCTTTAAGGTGATATGGGACATATCCTCGGAATACTCGGTTGTACCGTAGCATGCAACCATATACTCGTTTAAGGTAACCTCTGCGCTCGGGTCACTCATCTCAAGGATGGTACGCTCGATCTTGATGTTGGAGGAGCCTTCCTCAAAGTATTCTTTTGTCTGAAGCTTCACAGTCAGGTCTCTGAACTCGATCGTTACCGGATCCAGTGTCAGGATTCTTGTCTTTCCTTCCTGTGAAAAATGTGCGTGTGTCGGGCAAAGGCAGAGATCTACTTCCTCACCCTTGTAGGAAAGCTTCGCACTTCTTACTGTTCCCTCTCCTGCGTAATGTGTGAAATAACCTGCACGGTACTTCTCCTGGATCAGGAACGGATAAGATGCATCCTGTACGTGCTTTGTGCCGATACCAACCGGCCACTCCAGCTTCGCTGCATACGGACGAAGGTCAACGATTGCGCCGCCCTGATCCATATTGACGCAGGCTCTCATGTACGGATCGCAGTACCAGAACAGCTGCTTGTCTGATCCGTAAAGGATATCTCTCCAGAGCGCACACTCCGGCTCATTGTAGTTGCCGGCATCCACGCCCTTCTTCTCGCGGTAGTAATCTGCGAACTCGGACATCGTCATATCGACTAACTTGCCCTCTTTTTTCAGCTTGCCGTAATATGCACAGCCGTCGCTGTAAGACTTGTAGAGAAGCTCATACGGCTGCTCCCAGCGTCCCATCTTGTTCATCCAGCCCGGACCTACAAACATCATGTTGTATGCATAACCGTTGTTGTATTTTCCTAACGAACGATACTGATCGATCAGGTTGTACAGATACGGGTACTCCCAGGTCTTTGTATCGTAGATCATTCCGCGAAGTACATTCTGCGGATGCGTTCCGAAGTTGGAACCGTTACCGTCATAGCATGCAATCAGGTCGCGGGACAGATGCGGGATTGCAACGATACCGCTGTCCTCAGCCGCATTGGCTGCCGGTGCATGTGTATTCTGCTTGGACGGGATCCACGGTGCCCATGGACCGCCGTCGAATAACGTGTACCAGGAGTTGTTGCAGGTATGGTAAGCTTTCGGGCCTTCCTCCCAGCAGGTGGCAACCGCACACTTTACGGTCGGATAAGTTGCCTTGATATAGTTGGTCAAATCGGCATCCATGTAATAGGAACCGGTTGACTCCGGATAGAATCCAAATCTGTCATGGAACTTCTCAAACACATCGTTGACGATGGCTTTTTTGTCCTCCATGGAGAACATCCAGATACAGAAGTCCTTGGTCTTGTATTTCTCACGGAACTCCTCACACGGAAGTCCGAGTAAGGATAACGCGATCTCGTCTCCGTATACGTCGTGGTCATGCTTCGCAATCTCCACTGCCTCGTCATTGAAAAGAGATGCGTATGTCATCTGAATGGTTACTTTTAATCCATTCTCATGTGCGAGTCTCTGCTGTGTCTTGAAAATATCCAGAGATTCTGTCAAGAGAGCCTTGTCTCCGATGTCCTCTTCCTTTCCCTGTCCTGTGACAGTTGCGGAATACTCCGGAACCATCTCTGGTCTGTGAATCAGATTTAAAATAAATTGATCCATTTTCTTCCTCCTCAATTTCTATATTTCTTTCATTTTTATGGAAAAGATGCCTGGTGCATCCTCACCCGCCTAACTTATGCTGTTTTTGCATTTTTCTGATGCGAAGCTGGAAATACTCAGGCATTGCAGCCTTTGCCTCAGATTAAAACTTCATGGAAGAATGCCGCTTCTGCATTCTTCTAATGCGAAGCTGGAAATACTTCCTCTCTAATTAAAAGTTCTCTGAAAAATGCCGCTTTTGCATTTTTCTAACGTGAGATTAGAAACACTCAGGCTGCGCATCCTATGATGCGCTGTCTGCCATAGTGTTTCTTCTCACAATTTATCCTTTCACCGAACCGCCTGTAATTCCTTCTACATAGAACTTCTGCATGATAATGAACAGAATACCGATCGGGATACCGACCATAACGCCGCCCGCGCAGAATCTCGAGAAGTATGTCGGGATCAGAGTACGATTCAGCATGTTGTAAAGTCCGATCGCAACGGTCCAGTCTGTCGAGATACCTGAGTTTAAGATGATCTTTGCAAAAACGAAATCTGTCCACGGTACCAGGAAAGAACTGATAACAGTGTACACAATGATCGGCTTGGAAAGCGGAAGCACGATCGTGAAGAATGTTCTTGCCTCGGAAGCACCCTCCAGATACGCAGCCTCACGCAGGGATGTCGGAATCGTATCAAAGAATCCCTTCGCCACAAGGTAACCCAGTCCGGATGCACCGGAGTACACTAGAATCATACCGATATGGCTGTTGGTTAAGTTGACGGACTTCAAAATAAAGTAAATAGCGATCATGGACAAAAAGCCCGGGAACAGCTGCAGCATAACTGCGATATTCATGAGAGCTTTTCTTCCTTTGAAACGCATGCAGCTCATTGCATAGCTGACCATCAATACAAAAGAAGTTGAAATCAGACATACAAAAATGGCAATAACCAACGTATTCTTAAACCAGATCGGGAACTGTGATACCGTGTCCGGTTCAAAGAGCATGCGAGTATAATTGCGGATCGACCATGTCTCCGGGAAGAAACGGCTCGTGTTCATACCGTCATATCCGCTGAACGAGGTTACAATCAGCCACACGATCGGCGTGATCCAGATCACTGCAAGCACTGCAAGCACTACGTGAAGCAAAACGGAATTAACAATTTTTCTCTTTCCCATCATCTGAATGTATCCTCCTTATCTCCTTTAATCAGGAAGTTAAAGGCAAATAATGTAATGACTGCACATACGACAAAGACGCAGATACCGATGACGGATGCCATCTTATAGTTGTACTGCTCACTGGTCAGACGATACAGCCAGGTAACCAGAAGATCAATCTCCTTACCCCAGGAAGCCGCCAGTTTCTGGTTGGTCGTTGTGTAAATATCCTGTGTCAGCAGGTAAATTACATTAAAGTTATTGATGTTTGCCGTAAACTGTGTTACGAGGTATGGTCCTGTGATAAACAGCATATACGGCATTGTGATCTTGCGGAAAATCTGGAATGAGTTTGCTCCGTCAATCTTCGCACTCTCTTTTAACTCTTCCGGAATGTTCATAAGTACACCGGTTGCAATCAGCATCAGATAAGGAACACCTACCCAGATATTGATGACAACGATCGTGATTTTCGCCCAGACCGGATCGCTCAAAAACGGAATATAATTTGCTTTGATCCAGCCAAGATTCTGTAACAGATCAACCAGACCGATGTTCTTGCAGAATGAATTGACAATTCCTGTATTTGCGAAAAAGTTACGCAGCAACAGCAATGTTACAAACTGTGGAACGGAAATAGCTGCAACAAAAAGCGTTCTCCACAGCTTTTTTAATTTTGTGTTCTTGTTGTTGATCAGAAGGGCGAGAATAATTCCTCCAAAATAGGTCGTAAATGTGGCAAGCACTGCCCAGAGCAGCGTCCATCCCAGAATTCTCCAGAATGTATATCCGAATGTGGAGGTAATGCTCGTGGTAAACAGGGACTTAAAGTTTGCAAGTCCCACCCAGGTAAACAATGCATTTGGCGGCATATGACTCTTATCATAGTTCGTAAATGCAATGCAGATCATAACGACCAACGGCATGATATTAAAGATAATCACACCCAGAACCGGAAGCGCCAGCAACGTAAAATGAAACTTATCATTCAGCATCTCATTGCAGTCTTCCTTAAATGTATTGATGTGCTTTCCCGCTTCAGCGCGAAGCTGTAAGCGGTATGTATTTCTCACGTTTGCCATCCAAAGCAGGATTCCCACAATGAGAAAACTCAGACTGATGACACCGAAGAGCAGAATCAGAAGGGAGTTATCATAATCATTGACCTCATTCTTCATCGTTGCCGGGTTGTACACCATCGCACGCTCTACCGTACCTAAGGTATTCAGCTGGCTGATATATGGCACCCCGATCAATACCGTATATAGAATTAACCCGATTTCCAGTAATGTTACCAGAAATCCCTTGATGATTTGTTTTCTTTTCCAATAACCGGCACCCGCTACGAGCAGCGATGCTTTCACTGCACCGTCCCCTTTGGCGGCAGCCTCACCAAATTCCTTAAAGAATTTTCCGATTGCTCCGAAGAATGCAGCCACCGGATTCTTTTTACTTTCCTTACTATTCATGCAAGCACCCATGCCTTTCCATAACCGCCATTTTCTGTAAAATGGCGTTCTCCTTGTATCTTTGCTGCACGCAGTGTATACCTGTTCTGCGTGTTCTTTGGGTTCTGTTGATATTCAGATGAAGAAAAAGACCCACTCACGATTCCCATCTTCGTATGCGGGCCTTTTTCTCTTCATACACTCTTATAAAATCGTGTTACTGCTTATTCTGTCGGCTGTGATGCAGACTCTACCAGATTATCCAGCAATGTCTGTACATCTGTTCCGTCCGGGTTACCCTGAGCAATGATCTCACCAAATGCTTTGGACGGATCCCAGTAACCGCTGCCTACTATCTGAACAACACCGTTAGCACCATTCTGTGCGGTAACTGCAGCGATTGCTACATTTGCTTTAACCTCATCAGACTCGCCAGCTGCAATGTTGGACGGTCCGATCTGTCTCTCAGCAAAACGTGTCTCCTGGCTCTGCTCGTTGGTTAAGAACTTTGCTAATTCCATAGCCCAGCCAACCTGTGCAGAGTTTGCATTAACACCGATCATCTTGTAACCAGCTGCAGAACCCATCGGAACCTGGTTGCCAGCGCATGTATAAGTCGGAAGTGCGCATGCTGCATATCCATCACCGAATGCTTCCTGTACTGCTGCTGCATCCCATGTACCGGAAACGATAGCACCAAGCTCACCAGTTGCAATCTGGTTTGCTGTATCACCGTCTGTGATTGGTAAGAATGCCGGGTTTGTTGCGATTGCAAGCATACCGTCTACAACATCGGTACCTTTGATACCGTCAGCAGATGTTCCGTTCCAGTCCATTGCTGTGCTTCCGTCATCATTTAATACTGTTGTAAATCCTGCTCCGTAGAAGAAACCTGCATTGTACCAGCCGCTTGCAAGCACCATTCCGGCTTTCTTGCCTGCTGCTGCACAGTCTGTAAGGATTGCATCCCAGTTGGTCGGATCTGTTACAACATTGCTGTCATAATATAAGAAGTATCCGTTATCAGCAGACATCGGGTAAGCATATAATGTACCGTCTACGGTAGCTGCCTCAACAGCACCTGCTACATTCTGGCTGGAGACAGTATCAACATCCTGTACTGCCTGTAATACACCTGCATCTACAAGATCAATCAGCTGATCACTTGCGAATGCGAATACATCAGCTGCTGCTGTCGGATCAACTAAGATATCATCCTTAGCATTTGCCTCAGACTCTACACCAACTGTAATGTCAAATGTCTGATCCGGATTTGCTTCCTTAAACTGCTCAATAAGCTCGTTGGTTAATGTCTGGTCTTCCTCAGCGGCCCATACTCTTAAAGCAATGGTGTCTCCGCTTGCTGCAGGAGCTGCTGCTTCCTCAGTACCTGCTGCTGCGCTGTTGTCTGCTGCGCTGTTGTCTGCTGCTGCATTGCTGTCTGTTGTCTCGCTGCTGCTTCCGCCGCATCCGGCTACCATGGTTGCTACCATGCTCGCACATAATAATGCGCTCAAAACTTTTTTCTTCATTTTGAAAATCCTCCCTTTTCTTTTTCAAAACTTTTTCAGAACGCCGCATGCCCAATTCCGTATCGTACCTGCGGTACTGCGCATCTATTGCGCAATCGGTTGTTCTATGATTAAAGTATATTACGTGCCTGTTTTGATGTCAATGTTTATATTTTATAATAAATTTGCTTTTTTTTTGGCACAAATGCACAAGTTTTAAAAAAATATCAGCTTTTCGTGGAATCATTCATTATTTTTGTGCAACCGATAAACCCGAATATTCCAAGCATATTCCACTGTTTTCTTTATATTTTCCAACATTTCAAGCGCATATTGAGCGATTTTGCTGATTTTCCCATTCCCTGCACCATTTCCGGCGTGTCAGACACCGTATTCCGACACAATCCGCACTGCCCGGTGTGCACTATTTCGTGGATTCCTTGAGTACGACCTCATATGGAAGTAATGTCTTCTGCTTTACCTCCAGTCCCTCCACAAGATCTAAAAGCGTCCGGCACGCCACTTTTCCAAGTTCCTTGGCATCGAAAGCAAGCGAAGTGATCGACGGCACATGGTTCTCGAGAATCGTGCTGTCATAAAAAGATGCCACCCGCACATCCTGCGGCACCCTGACGTGCTGTTCCCGCAGTACCTTTAAAACCCTGCTGGTCACCGCATCGTCCATGCACAGAATGCAGTCCACATTCTGTTCCAGGATCTCCTTTACCGTCCGATCGACGCGCACCCGGTTTTCCGGGCTTAAATACAGCAGATTCTCATCGAGCGTCTCCCCCTGCTGTTCATAGGCGTCCCGGAATCCGAGCAGACGGCTGTGCGTTACCATGTATCCCTCGTCCTCGCCGATCAGTGCAATCCGCTTTAAATTCTTCATTAAAATAATGGATGTCAATTCCCGGCAGGCACTTCTGTGGTTGTGGTCGATCTGGATTACACCCTCATAATTCGTACTTCCTGTCGTCACAAACGGAATATTTTTCTGCTGCAGGAATTCAATCTGTGCATCCTCCAGAAAGGTACGCATCAGAATCACACCGTCCACCTTATGATTTGCAACAATCCGCTCCAGTGAGGAAATGTCATTCATCTGACACATCGTAAGCAGAATGTCGTATCCGACGGTCTCCGCCATCTCCTGAATGCCGAACAGGCAGCGCTGGAAGAAATTCCAGTCCACCACTTCATAATCGCGCGGCATTACCACACAGATATTGTACGTTTTCGACTGTGCCAATCCCTTGGCGATAGCGTTCGGCTTATAATCGTGCTCCTCTATGTATTCCATGACCCTCTTGCGGGTCTCTTTCCCGATTCTTCCCTTTCCGGATATTGCGCGTGAAACCGTTGTCTTTGAAACCCCTAACGCCTCCGCTACGTCCGCAATGGTAATATCTTTTTTCTCTTCCTTCTCCATAGTAACCTCCAACTCTGGACTATCGTCCGGAGTTCCCTTAATTTTGCGCTGGTTGCGCAATCTTTTTTTATTATCAAATACAATTCCAGAAAAATCAATCCACTTTTTTACCAAAAATGTGCTCTCATATTTTGCAGTATTTACGGTACTTTCTGTTGTTTACAGTTCATTTTTGCGATGATATAATGAAAAAGCGCAAGCGGTTGCACGTTTTTTGTGCCAGCATGTGCAAAACAACTACTTCTTATAGAAAATTTTAGAAAAGATTGGAGATCACCCGATATGAGAACAGATCACCTGCTCTTTGGAGCAGCCTACTATCTGGAATATTTGCCGTATAACCGTCTGGAGACAGATATGGAAATGATGGAGCGTGCCGGCATGAATACCATCCGCATCGCCGAGTCCACCTGGAGCACCTTAGAGCCGTCCGACGGCGTCTTTGACTTTACCTGCATCGACCGCATGATACAGACCGCCGCAAAGCATCATCTTTCCGTCATCATCGGAACCCCGACTTACGCGATTCCGACCTGGCTGGTGCGCAAATACCCGGATATTCTCGCCGTCACTGCGAACGGGCAGGAGCTCTACGGTCACCGTCAGAACATGGACATCACGCACCCCGGCTACCGTTATCACGCCGAGCGCATCATCCGCGCCATGATGGAGCACTTAAAGGACGTTCCGAACATCATCGGCTTCCAGCTGGACAACGAGACCAAGAGCTACGGGACGGCAGGTCCGCGGGTTCAGCAGATGTTCGTCGCTTCCCTGAAGAAAAAATACCCGGACATTTTGGATTTCAACCGTGAATTCGGTCTGGATTACTGGAGCAACCGCGTGAACGACTGGGCGGATTTTCCGGATGTACGCGGCACGATCAACCAGAGTCTTGCCGCAGAATTTCAGCGTTTTCAGCGCTCCCTCGTCACAGAGTTCCTCTCCTGGCAATCGGACATTATCAAAGAGTACAAACGTGACGACCAGTTCATCACGCAGAATTTTGATTTTGACTGGACCGATCACTCTTACGGCTATCAGCCGGAGGTCGACCAGTATGACGCCGCCCGCTGCATGACCGTAGCAGGCGCCGATATTTACCATCCTTCGCAGGACGACCTGACCGGAGCTGAGATCACTGTATGCGGAAATATTGCGCGCAGCTTAAAGAAGGACAATTATCTGATCTTAGAGACAGAGGCGCAGGGTCTGACCCCGTGGCTCCCCTATCCGGGGCAGCTGCGCCTGCAGGCGTACAGCCACCTTGCAAATGGCTCCAACAGCGTGATGTACTGGCACTGGCACTCGATCCACAATGCGATCGAAAGCTACTGGAAAGGCGTGCTTTCCCACGATTTTTCCGAAAATGCCACCTACCGGGAAGCCAGCGAAATCGGCGCGGAGTGGAAGCGCATCGGCACACACCTCATGAATCTGAAAAAGGAAAACCGCGTCGCCATCCTGCTGGACAATCTCTCCCTGGCGGGGCTGCGCCAGTTTCCGCTTGAGACCACCGGTGACCACAGCTACAATGCCGTGATGCGCTGGCTTGCCGACGCCCTGTACCGCAGAAACATCGAGTTTGACATGGTCTCTTCCGGCGAGCGCGATTTTTCCGCCTATGATTTTCTCGTTGTTCCGGCGCTCTATGCCGCATCCGACGATCTCCTCGGCGCGTTCGACCGCTACGTGGCAGAAGGCGGACACCTGATCGCCACTTTCCGCACCGGCTTCGCCGACGAACAGTTGAAAATCCACCACGACGTACAGCCACATCTTCTTGGTAGGTGCCTTGGCATTCACTACGACCAGTTCACCTACCCGAAGAATGTCCGCATCGCCACCACAGACGGCAGGAGCGCCCTCACACACGACTGGATGGAGCTTGTCACCTGTGACACCGCGACGCCGCTCGCGCATTATGACCATCCATTCTGGGGCAGTTATGCCGCCGTGACCGAGAACGCCTATCAGAAGGGCTCCGCCCTCTACCTCGGCGCTTTCTTCGATGATGAACTGTTGGAGCCGCTGCTCGTATCCTACCTCTCCAGACACGGGTATGAAGGTCTTTCCGAAGACACACCGCAGTTTCCGCTGATCGTAAAGCGCGGCACAAACGATTTTGGCAAAAATCTGTGCTACTACTTCAACTATTCGGGAGAACCGCGGACAGTGATCCACACCGGAAATGCGGGCACCGATCTTTTAACCGACACCCCGGTTGCCGCCGGTGCCGTCCTGACACTGGCTCCCTGGGGGCTGGCGGTCGTCGAATCATAGATGCATAAAAACCCCGGTGTATCCCGGGGACACGGCGGAGAAAAGCAGGGACAGGTAAAAACAGAATGGTAAAATGTTCCGGGTGGAACTTGCCGGCGGCGGTTCTGATCGCAAAATCCGGCATTTCTAATCCGCACCGCGCCCGGCATCCCCGATGCTCCATGTCTTTCCAAGCTTTGAGCACTCCGCGGGTGTGTTCGCAAGCCGACAGACAATTTAAGGACTTTTGTGTGTTCCTTGCATCACCACTGAACAAAACATAACCGCGCGAAGCCGATGTCTGAATTGGCATCTGCCATGTTTTCAATAGCAGATGCCAACGAGTTTCGGTTCGCGCGGTTTTATATTGTCTGTGAAGGGGTGATGCTAGGAACACTAAAAAGTCCGATCATTATCTGCGGCTTGTCGGACACATCCCGCGGATTGTCAAAGCGTGGCAAAGACACGGAATCAGATGCCTGGCGTGATGCGGAAGAAATGCTCACATTTTGCTCCAAAGAACCGCTGCCTGCAAGTTCCACCCGGAACATGTTGTCATTTTACAATTAACTCCTGTCCCTGCTTCTCTCCTCCGCACCCCCGGGATGCTCCGGGGTTTTTATGCACACCGGATATTCTACACCGCCCGCCCCAGGAAGCGTGTCAGTTCCTCGATCGGTATCGGCTTGGAATACTTGTAGCCCTGCAGATACAGTGCATTCATCTGCTTGCACTGATCCTCGTCTTTTTCGTTCTCCACACCCTCAAACAGAATCTCATAGTGCGAATTCTTGAAAATATCGGAAAAGCTTCCAACCATATAGCGGGACTCTGCATTTTTCCCAGCGAGAATGGTCAGCGACCGGTCGAACTTGATCACATCGATCGGCAGGCCGATAATGCGCTCGAAATTCGAGTAGCCCGTTCCAAAGTCATCCAGATAGAATTTGATTCCCAGCTTCTGAAGACTGGTAATCGTATTCTTAATGTTGTCAAATTCCGTCTCATTCCAGCTCTCCGTCAGTTCAATCGCAACTTTTTCATACGGGATTTCATTCTGGCGGATGATGTCCATGACATCCTTGCAGAATTCCTTTCTGCGGAATTCCAGAATAGAAAAATTAACGGAAACACGGTCGATCTGATACCCCTCCTGCTCCAGGCGTTTGATCTGGCGGCAGGTTTTATTTAAGATGATTTTGCTGAGCGTATGAATATAATCGTGCCGCTCTGCCATCGGTATGAACTGATCCGGATATACCATTCCTGTTTCCGGCAGCTCCAGCCGCATCAGCGCCTCCGCCGAGGCAAACCGGTTGGTACGTGTATTTAGCACCGGCTGGCAGTACACTTTAACGCGCTCATCCTCCAAGTCGCAGTGTGCATTGATGTCCTTTAATTCGCCTAATATGTAAGATGCCTTCCGATATTCTATGATGTCCTTATTCTGACACTCATATACCGCGCCAACCGGTATTTTCTCTTCCATAAACTCATTCAACGCCAGATACTCACCTGCCTCACGCAGCCTGTCATCTGCATGTGCAATCAGCACCCGGTAGCCCAGTCCATGTTCTTTACACACACGCTCAAACGTTTTTTGTATGTTATATTTTCCGTTTTTCTCCGCTTTATTACTCAGTCTCTGATACACCAGTGCAAGCTTATCATCCTGCAGACGGAACAGGCAGAATGTTTTGAAATAATTCTCCGCAAACGTCAGAATCGTACGCGGAAGTTCTGGTATCTTTTTGAGATTGGTTTCCGGGAATCCCATGAAGATTACAGAAAAATCATCGTCCCCCACATCTCTCAGATAGCTGTCAAACGCACCAGCATCAAGTGTTCCTGTCTCCCTGTCGTAAGATGTATAATGAAACAAAAACAGCACTCCCATATAGGGAAGTAATAGTGCCATGCAGCTATAAGATGTAGATACATATTCTGCCTCCAGTGCAATCATGCCAAACGAAAACAGTAAAATATAGGCAAGGCAGCGCAGCATTTTCAGCACGAACTTCTTCCGGTACGTAAAAAGCACAACGACAAGAACGATACAGTAATAAATATAGGCAAAACGAAACGGATCAAAATAGAAATTCTGATGAACCATCAGATCTGCATCGATATAAAAACCCAGATGCGTAAACGGTGATCCGATCTCAAGAAAAGCAAACACCGCATAGCCGCCCCAGGATACCGCGCCCAAGAGTCTTGCCGGTCTCTCTTCCAGCTTAAGAAGTGTACCGAAGTAATTGCAGAGCAGCACAAACGTGAGAATCAGTAAAAGATATATCCCATCCTGTAACACATAAATAAGAATCTTCCGGGATTCTGTAATCCGTGTGATTGCTGTATGGAAACTGATACTGCAGACCGTCGCCATCATCAGGCAAACCGTTCCCGCTTTGAAGATAATCAGGCTCTTCTCTCTTACCGTATAGGAAGAATGCAGCAGCAGCCAGCAGATGATGCAGAGCACAATCGCGCTGATATCGGCTACATAAGTATAATTCTGATAGAACAAAACATCCGTCATAAACTCATTCTCCCCTTCGATCATTTTCCCTTTATATTATCATTATACATTTATTGACAGCAGATTTCAATTTTTTCACGCAAAATGACAGCAAAGGGGCAGAGAAGCGGTAAAGCTTCTCTGCCCCTTTTTCTGTCATCTTTGGCTGCACACGCCTATTCGTAGCGGAGTGCATCGATAACTTCCATCTTTGACGCCTTGTTCGCCGGATAATAACCGAAGAACACTCCTGTCAGCATCGAGAAGAACAGTGACAGTAAAATTGCAGTTGCCGATGGATGCACCTGCATAATAATGTAATTGGAATACTCGGAATACATATTGGCAATCACAAACTTCGCTGCCTGGCCGAGCAGTGCTCCGACACCAACACCGATCAGAATACCGATAATGCCGCCGATTAAGCAGAGCATGATCGCCTCAATGACAAACTGCATACGGATCGTCCGCCGCTTTGCGCCGAGTGCCATACGCACACCGATCTCCCTCGTCCGCTCCGTGATCGACACAAGCATGATATTCATGACACCGACACCGCCGACGATCAGCGAGATTGCTGCGATTCCGGATACTGCAATCGTGATGACATTGAGCACCGTGTTGATCATGCCCATGCTGGACTGCATGTTGCTCGCTGTCACATGGAAATTCGTATTGTTCTGATATACCTCATCAAAATAATTCTGGATATCTTCCGTTGCCTGGTTGACATCCGCAAGGGGCGTCAGGAGCAGATTAAAGTATTCATAACCAGTCTTATCTGCCCCCTGCAGCTTGAAGCTGGTCTGGATCGGAATCATCATATAAGTGGAACGATCCTTTTCTCTGACAGATGTATCCACTTTTCCAAACAGTGCCGCATTGTATTTGTAAACACCTACAACAACAAAATCATAGATCGATCCGTCGTCCATTGTTACCGATACCGTCTCGCCAATCGGGTCTTTGTCTCCAAAATAATTCTTTGCCATCGTATCCGCAACAACGCAGACTCTTTTCTTCCCCAGATTGTCTGCCCTGGTAAGATTACGTCCCGCCTGCATCTCAAGCTTCATATACTCGAACTGTTCTGGTGTCATGCCATCCACACTGACATTGGCATAATTGTCGGAATCCGCCTCATCCTTGATCTGCCCGCCTCCAAGATAATTCTCGGCAGCGATACCCTGAATTTCATCCGGATACTGCGCAACCAGTTCATCGATCATCTCCTGTGACACATAATCACTCTGTGTCATATCCGGATAAATCCAGGTATCCCAGTCTGCATCGTCCTCCGGATAGCGCGCCTCCACATAGCCGGAAACTGTGTTGCCGCCGAGGGAATTCATTGTCGCGGTCAGGGTGCTCTGTATGGAACCGCCGATCGTCGTGATGATGATAACGGAACTGATACCGATAATAATACCGAGCATCGTGAGCAGTGAACGCATCTTGTTCGACAGAATACTGATGATTGCCTCTTTTATGTTTTCAAAAAACATCAGTGCTCACCTCCCCTGTTGTCCCCCACGATCTCACCGTCTAAGAGGGTAACAATACGCTGTGTCTCCGTCGCAAGCTCCTGGGAGTGTGTGATGAGTACAATCGTTTTCCCCTGCTCTTCATGTAACCGATGAAACAGATCCATGACCATATGTCCGGTCTTGGAATCCAGCGCTCCGGTCGGCTCATCCGCCAGAATGATTGCAGGATCATTGATCATCGCGCGGGCGATCGCCACACGCTGTTTCTGTCCGCCGGAGAGCTCATTTGGTCTGTGATCTGCACGCCCGTCCATTCCCACCATCGCCAGCATCTCCATCGCACGCTCCTTCGCATTCTTCGTCTTTTCCTCACCATATATAAGCGGCACCATGACATTTTTCAATGCATTGGCTCTCGGCAGCAGATTAAAGTTCTGAAACACAAAGCCGATTCTGCGGTTGCGGACCGCACTCCGCACCTCGTCCGTCATGCCGTTGACGTCCTGTCCTTCCAGATAATAGCTGCCGGAGGTCTGTCTATCCAATACTCCAATGATATTCATCAATGTACTTTTTCCGGAACCCGACTCACCGACGATGGAAACGAACTCTCCCTGGTTCACGGTAAGATCGATTCCGTGCAGGATTTCCAGTTCATTGGGCTTACCTACATAATATGTCTTTACAATTTTTTCCATTCGGATTACTGGTTCACTCACTATTCGCTAACCTCCGTACCTGTACCGTCTGTCAGTCCCATATCCTGTTCAGAATACATCTGCTCCGGTGTAAATGTCTGTCCCTCGGCTATCGAAAATGTCGTGTCGTAGATCAGCATATCTCCCTCTGCGAGATCACCGCCGGTCACTTCTGTATAATAATCCACCTCATCGCCGACCGTGATATTCCTGCGCACTGCGGTTGCGTTTCCGCCATCGTCCGCCTCAGCCACAAGAACATACGCCTGCCCGTTGTCATCATACTGGATCAGATCATACGGAACTGCCAGCACTTCTCCCTTTGCCTGGATCATGACTTTTGCCTTCACAGCCATTCCGATTAAAAGTTCCTGATTGTCGAGCGCGATCTCAATGGAATAACCACCGGCAGAAGTCGTGCTGCCGTCGCTTCCCGTCGTGCCCTGACTCTTCACACGGACCACTCTGGTCACGGTTCCCTTGATCTGCTCATCACCCGTCGCATCTGCGGTCACAGTTGCCTCCATGCCTTCCTGAAGCTTTAATACATCCGCCTCCTGCACGGTTGCAACCATCTTTAAGGAGCTCGTATCCTCAATCGTCATGATGACGTTCTTCTCTGCATTGATGTCTCCGACCTTGGAATTCACCGCTGTTACCACACCGCCGCACGGCGCTGTGATCTCGCAGTCTGCCAGCTGTTCTTTCAGATTGCTGAGTGTGTCCTTGGATGTCGTGTCGGTGTCTTTGTACTTGTTCAGCTCCTGTGCCTCCTGTGCTGTCTCAATCGCACGGTTGGTGGTCTCTACTGCCGTATCATAAGCAGTCTGCGCATCCTCCACCGCCTGCTTGGCAGCGAGCAGTGCAGCGAAATCCGCCTGTCCCTGATCGTAGAGCATCTGTGCGCCGTTGTAGCTGTCCTTTGCGCGGTCGAGTGTCTTCTGCGCCGCCGCAAGCGTCGTTGTCTGGTCATCCTTCGCCTGCTGCAGGGCGTCCGCCGCCTGCTGTGTATTGATGCTGCTCACCGCATTCGCATTCGACACGGACTTCTCTAAGTCTGCGATCTTCTCCTCGATCGACGTGGAGTCCAGTGTGCATAAGACGTCACCCTCTTTCACGATATCGCCGACCTGCACATTCATGGAAGTGATCTCGGACGCCGCCTTTGACGTCACATTCGTGCTGCTGGCTCCGGCAACCGTTCCCTTAACCGAAATCGTATCGGACAGATCCCTCTTCTGTACCGGCTCCACTTCCACGGTATTCACCGCCATCGCCACCTGCTTGGTCGCGTTATGTATGGATATACCGATCCAGACCACCAGAACTGCCACAATAACCAGCACAACGATCAGTACCTTCTTTTTCTTCTTTGGCTTTGCTGCTATCGCGCCTGCATTCTGCTCGTTTTTTTGCTTCTTGTCTTTCATTCTCGTCTCTCCCTTACCTGTATTTTACAAATTTATGGTGATTGTATCATTATCACCCCTCAAAAAAAATGGGTTTAAGTAAAACTTAAGAATTCTTAGGAAATCCTACCATTTTTTTAAAGTTTCTTTATACTATTGTAATAATACAGTATGTTCATTTGACTGTCAAGACATTTTCTCAGACATAAAATTATTCTGGAATACCGACATCATCTCTCTGGTCAGCGACAGCCCCTCCGGATCTTCCGGCACATCCGAGTAATGCACCCACTCCGCTGTCGCAAGTTCTCCCGTGTCCAGCACAATGTCCCGCTCTCCGTCCAGTTCACAGAAATAGCCGAGAAGAAGGTTCTGGTCAAATCCCCACGGCTGGCTCTTATAATAGTGGATATTCTTCACCTTAAGACCGACTTCCTCCTGCACTTCCCGCATGACCGTCTCCTCCGCCGTCTCCCCGATCTCCGTAAATCCGGCGATGAGCGCATACCGTTTGTACTCCCTGTTGGCGTAGGTTGTCATCAGAATGTACTCTCCGTCCGTCACCCCGACGATCACCGCCGGTGCGATTTTCGGAAACACCTGGCTGCCGCATGCAGGACAGAATAACATCCGCAGCGTTCCGTCATGCATCAGTTTCTGTCCGCATCTTCCGCAGAACCGGTTATCCCGGTACCACTCGTACAGATGCCATGCCGTGGCAGCCGCAAAGATGTGCTCCTTCGGCTTTCCGGACCGCACCGCAAACATTTTTTCAAAACAATACCCCTCCAGTGTGAGGTGCTCCGGCAGTTCCGTCAAAAAGTACGTCTCCGCATCAACGGAAAACAGATAGATGCTCTGCGGCGCCATTTCTCCCGCCGTCTCACAGATCTCCCGGAGTTCCCGGTAAGTAAGGAAGGCAAGCGTCTCTCCCTCCCTTACAAGGATCTTGTTCTCCCTGTAGATCATCATATAGCTGGTATCGTCCGGCTGTTTTTTTTCGTACTGATTCTGCAGATGCAGTGGTAAAATATCCTGTATCATCTCGTCTCTCCTTATCTAACATAATTTTCCATGAAGCAAAAAGGAACTGCCGCAATAAGCATATCATGCTTTGCGTTGATAAGTAATATTACAGGAATACCAGAGAACAAAAAAGTTCCAGAATAAACAGACGGCGGCAAATTCTTTGGAGCAAAATTCGTGTATTTCTTCCATGCCGTGGCTGGCATCAGATTCCGTGTCTCTTCCACGTTTGGACAATCCGACGGGTGCATGTCCGACACACCGGAGACAATGGGCGGACTTTCTGGTGTCCCTAATGGCACCTCTTCACAGACAATATAAAACCGCGCGAACCGAACTCGCCGGCATCTGCTATTGAAAATAGGGCAGATGCCGACTCAGACAGCGGCTTCGCGCGGTTATGTTTTGTTCAGAGGTGCCATAAGGGACACACACAAAAGTCCTACAAATTGTCTTCCGGGATGCGGACATGACCCGCGGAGTGCTCCAAACTTGGAAAGACACGGATCATCGAAGATGCCAGCTGCGGCATGGTTAGAAATACCGGATTTTGCGGTTAGAATTTGCCGCCGCATGTTTATCTGGAACTTTTAAGTATCTATTTCCCATAATATTACTTATCCCCCCAAAGAGGTCTATGCTTATTGTGACAATTCCATGCGGCAGACAGACTACATTCCCGTCTGCTCTCCCGCCGCTTTGATCTGTGCCAGTGATGCCTCGGCTGCCACGAGCACATCGTAATTTGTCACATTCGCCTTTGTAGAATCCGGCAGAGCATCATACTGGCTGCGCGCTGACGCGATGACTGTCTCACTGTCCGCCGTTACCTCACCGATGGAATTGATCAGATCAATCACGGTCTGCACATCCTGCTGCAGCTGTGCGGCGCTCTCTGTTCCCGGAAGCGTGTACACCAGTACCGGCCAGCCCTTCTCGATCGTATTGTAGATCGTCTTTGCCACGGATGTCGGCAGATTGATGCATCCGTGCGATCCGTTTGTCTTATAAATATTCCCGCCGAAGCTTTTTCTCCAGCTCGCGTCATGCATGCCGACGTCTCCCGCAAACGGCATCCAGTATTTTACCGGCGTCGCGTAGTCCTCTCCGCGCAGCACGGCATCCGTGGTCGTATAGGTCACGCTGAACGCTCCGGTCGGAGAACCGTGTCCCTTTGACAGATTTCCCGATACAAAATCGCTGTCCACAACCAGACTTCCGTTCTTGTATACAAACAGATGCTGCGATGTCAGGTTGATCTCCACGTAGGAATTGCCGTAGTCATTCTCGCCATGGCTGTTCGCTGTCTGGGAATAGACCGGCTCACGCTCCACGCTCTTGCCGGACTTGATGTCCTCAAGCAACTGCGCCTCCTCTCCTTCTGTGTCAATCTTCCAGCCGTAAGCGCCGTTTGAGATCGTTACTTCCGGTCCATAAGACGTCTTTAACGTCTTCGGTTTGTACGCGGTATTGTAGGTCTTTGCAAGTCCCTTGACATAGTCGAGCACCGCCTCCTCGTCGACCTCCAGTTCACCATCCAGAACCGAGAGCCACTCGCTGATCGTACTGCCATCCACAACTTCTGTCTGATCCCCGAAATCGTAGGTAACCGTCGATGCGACGTACTGGTTTAATTCGTCGATCACCGCGAGAAGATCTTTGTCATCGTCTCCCACCGCCGGGTCCACATAACAGCCGCTCTTCTCCAGGTCGAGTGTGTCCTCCAGCCCTTCCACGGCTTCTGCCACCGCGTTTTTCAACGCTGTCTCATCGACCGTCGTTCCGTAATCCGCCGGGACAAGCGTATAGCCGTCCGCTGCGGAATAGCCGGAGCAGGACGCATCCACCGGCTTTCTCTGATTCTCCTCCTGCATGCAGGAAAGTGCTTCAATCGTCTCAGAAAATTTTGTATCGTCAAAGGTTACTGTTTTTTCCAGTTCCAGCGCGCTCTTTCCAAACAGAATGGCAGGCCATGTGAAGGCATTCTGGTCCGCCAGCAGTTCTTCTATCTCCCCGTGGAAAACCGGCGCCGCGCCGATCTGTGATGCCGTGATGGTCTCCGTCTGATCCTCGCGTTCCACCAGAGTCAGCTCATATCCTCCGATCTCCTCCTCTATGAGCTGCTCCACCTTTACGGTGCTGCATCCTCCCACTTTAATGCCATCTATCGTAGTGCCAAAGCAGAAGTGGCTCTGGAAAAACACCGCGAATCCGATATAGCAGACTGCGAGTATTCCCAGAATGACTGCCGCGGTAATCCCGATTTTCTTTTTCATTTTCTGTTTCCTTTCCTCTTATCGTAAACATTTATATGCCTGTTCTTTCAGTGAAAACACATGGTTTATTATAAATGACCCTTTTTGTTTGTCAACAACTTCCCCCAATCGTAACAATTATGTAAAATCTTCGTTTTATTTCTTATTGTATAAATGCACAAACGATCTTTCGATGTATGAACGTTTTCTTAAATTTTAAATAATCTTTCTTAAAAAAAGAGAAAGCCGATTGTTTCGCAGAAATGCGTGTGCTATAATCGCAAACGTGAAGAAATTGGATATACTGCTATTTATTATAGAAAGGATGGATATTATGAAACCAGAACTTCGTCAGAGAATCAGTGGCTTTATTGATCGAAACAAGGCTCTGTTTCTTTTATCTTATTTTGCAATCTATCTTCCATGGTTTGGTCATCTCGAGAAGACCGTCACCACACATTTTCATGTCATTCACACCGCGCTGGATGATTACATTCCGTTCTGTGAATATTTTATCATCCCCTACCTGTTATGGTTCGGCTACGTCGGCTGGGGCATCGGTTATTTCTATTTAAAAGACCGTTCCGAATATTTCCGGCTGTGCGCAATGCTGTTTACCGGAATGACAATTTTCCTGATTGTGTCCACCATTTATCCGAACGGACATTACCTAAGACCGACAACCTTTGCGCGGGATAATATTTTTGTACATATCGTCAAGTGGCTGTACGCTTCCGACACCGCGACGAACCTGTTTCCAAGCATTCATGTATACAACTCGATTGCGGTCAATATTGCGGTATGGCGTTCCGATGCGTTCAAGCACAAACACGCAATGCGCTGCGGTTCCGCCATCCTCATGGTGAGCATCATTCTCTCAACCATGTTTTTAAAACAGCACTCCGTCTTCGACGTTGTGACAGGTATGATTACAGCAGCCGGCATGTACATGATCGTCTATGTCAACAATCCGTTCCGTCTTCCGGTTCGTCAGGAAAAATATGAGCAGAAGCTGCATCGGATCTGACCCTGAGTAAAGCCGGACGGCGACTGATTGTACCATTTTCTTTTAAAAAGATAAGTAATATTATCAGAAGATCACTTCGTGAGATTTCAGATGGAAATGCAGATGGAAATTTGTTGGAGAAAAATGTCAGCATTTCTTCCAGCTGAATGTTTGCATCAGATTCCGTGTCTCTTCCACGTTTGGACAATCCGACGGGTGCATGTCCGACACACCGGAGACAATGGGCGGACTTTCTGGTGTCCCTAATGGCACCTCTTCACAGACAATATAAAACCGCGCGAACCGAACTCGCCGGCATCTGCTATTGAAAATAGGGCAGATGCCGACTCAGACAGCGGCTTCGCGCGGTTATGTTTTGTTCAGAGGTGCCATAAGGGACACACACAAAAGTCCTACAAATTGTCTTCCGGGATGCGGACATGACCCGCGGAGTGCTCCAAACTTGGAAAGACACGGATCATCGAAGATGCAAACATCCGGCTGGTTAGAAATGCCACATTTTTTGAACCCAATTTCCATCTGCATTCCAGCTGAAATCCCCGAGTGTGTTTCTTATAATATTACTTAGCGCGTATTCTTTTTATAAAGCGGTTGACTTCCGAAAAGACAGATGATAATATAGTATTCATATAAGATTACTATGAAAAAATCTGGAGATAGGGCATAAAGGGAGGAACTGATATGAAGATTTCCACGAAAGGACGCTATGGGATCCGTGCGCTGATTGATCTGGCGGTGAATTCCACCAATGGTCATGTGTCGCTGGTAAATATTGCAAACAGGAATCAGATTTCTGTGCACTATCTGGAGCATGTGTTTTCCAGCTTAAAGCGCGGTGGTATTGTAAAGAGCGTCAAAGGCGCGCAGGGCGGCTACGTCCTTGCGGATAAGCCGGAAAATATTACGGTTGCACAGATGATCCTCGCGCTGGAGGGCAGCTACAGTATCGAGCCGGAATCGGTGAACGAGGATGCACTCTGCGAGACGGTGTCAAAGGTGATGGACACGCTGTTGTGGGATCGCGTGAACGAGGAGACGAAGCGGATCTTAGAGAGCATTACGCTGGCGGATCTGGTGAATGAATTTGTGCGTGAGTACGAGACCGAGCAGAATATGTATTATATCTAATCGGAAGGAAAGTACACATTTCTTTTATAAGTGATAAGTAATATTATAGGAAGTATGTCCTGCGATTTCGGGTGGAACTGCATGTGGAACATTCGTTGAAAAAAATGTGTGTATTTCTTCCAGCCGGATGGGCTGCATCTGATTCCGTGTCTCTTCCACGTTTGAACACTCCCGGAGGGTGTCCGGCAAGCCACAGACAATGAGCGGACTTCCTGGTGTCCCTAATGGCACCACTTCACAGACAATATAAAACCGCGCGAACCGAAACTCGTTGGCATCTGCTATTGAAAACATGGCAGATGCCAATTCAGACATCGGCTTCGCGCGGTTATGTTTTGTTCAGTGGTGCCAATAAGGGACACGCACAAAAGTCCTAAAATTGTCTGCGGCTTGCGGACACCCTCCGTGGAGTGCTCCAAACTTGGAAAGACACGGATCATCACAGATGCAGTCACCGGCTGGTTAGAAATGCCGCATTTTTTGAACAGAATGTTTCATAGGCATTCCACCAGAAATCTGCATGTAATGCTTCCTATCATATTACTTATTGCAAAAGGTCCGATACTTATACGTTATTCTACGCTTCGACCGTGCGCTCTCCCGACTTGATCTCGTCCAGGATTTCCGCTACGGCTTCGCGCTCGTCAAAATGATATTTTACACCCTTGATCTCCTGATAATCCTCATGCCCCTTGCCGAGCAGCACGATCATATCCCCCGGCTTTGCATGCGTCATGCAGTAGGCGATTGCCTCCTTGCGGTCGTCGATCTCGATATATTTTCCGTTGCTTTTTGCCAGACCGACCTTGATGTCGGCATTGATGTCGCGGATTTCTTCATCGCGCGGATTATCGCAGGTCAGAACGCACAGATCTGCAAGTTCTCCGGTCACCTCGCCCATATCGTAGCGTCTTAACTTGGAGCGGTTGCCACCGCCTCCATAGACACAGATCAGGCGCTTCGGATGGTACTCTAAGAGTGTCGTCAGAACGCTTCTCGTGCTCACCTCATTGTGCGCATAATCGATAATCAGCGAATAATCCTTCGAGACCGGAAGGATCTCCACACGCCCTTTGACCTGAACCTTCTCAAGTCCGTCGAGCACTGCCCGGTCCGGAATACCGGCAAGGTTGCACACCAGCATCGTCACCATCGCATTGTACACAGAAAACCTGCCCGGAATATGCACTTTTACCTTGCAGTCCATGCAGCCGCTCACGGTAAAATGCATGCCGAGTCTGCCGCCCTCGTTGATATAACCGATGTCCGACGCAAACAGATCCACCACCTGGTCTTTCACATCATTTCCCTCTGCGGAAAATGTGCGCACCTGACAGGTGTGTCCCTTTAAAATCTCCTCCCAGTGAGGATCATCCGCATTGACGATGCCGACACGGCACTGCCGGAACAGAAGACTCTTGCAGTACAGATACTCCTCGAACGACTCATGCTCCGCCGGTCCGATGTGATCCGGGGAAAGGTTGGTAAATACGCCGTAATCAAACAAGATGCCCGCCGTGCGGTCCAGCTTCAATCCCTGTGAGGACACCTCCATAACCACATACTCGCATCCGGCTTCCACCATAGCCGCAAACATCCGGTGAAGTTCATAGGACTCCGGCGTCGTATTTTTCGATGGGATGTGCTCATCACCGATCATCGCGCCGATCGTTCCGATCAGTCCGACCTTCTTCCCCGCCATCTCAAGCACGCTCTTGATCATGTAAGTTGTCGTCGTCTTTCCTTTTGTACCTGTAATGCCGATCGTGACCAGCTTACGGTCCGGATGTCCGAACAACGCCGCCGACATGTAGGCAAGCGCACGTCTGGCTGATTCCACTTGAATGACCGTGATTTGATCCGGAATCTGCTGCGCCTCATCGGCACGCTCGACAACGATCGCCGACGCACCCTTTTTCACCGCATCCGGGATGTATTTATGTCCGTCCGTCACAGCTCCCACCATGCAGACAAACACCGTTCCTTCTGTAATCTTCCGGGAATCATAGATGACATCCCGCACATCGACATCCATGCTTCCCGAGAGACACTCGTATTTGAATTCACTGCAAAGTTCCCTTAACTTCATTTTATCTCCATTCCTGCGCCACAATCGCGCATCTTATGCACTGCTGTTTATCTGCGCCTCTTATCCGATGATGTGTGACGCGTCGATTTCCGACTCGAATACCGTGTGGGAAGGTCCCGTCATGAACAGATGATTCGTCTTCTCATCCCACTCGATGAAAAGCGGTCCGCCGATCTGCTCGACCGTCACTTTCCGGTCTGTCCGTCCGGTGAGGACGCCTGCCACAACCGCCGTCGCACAGCCTGTCCCGCATCCGATCGTCTCGCCGGTTCCTCTCTCCCACTCGCGGATCTTGATGTAATCCTTCCGCACAAATTCCACGAATGTCACATTCGTCTTATTCGGGAAAATGGATGTCATATGTTCAATCGTCTTTCCATAGCCTTCCACATCCAGATCTGCCACAGAATCCACATACATGGCGCAGTGCGGATTCCCCCAGGATACCGCCGTGATGTGGAATGTCCGGTCAAGCACCTGCACCGGCTGCTCCACGAACTCGGGCAGCTCCGTGACTACCGGAATCACTGCGGTGGACAGTCTCGGCTCACCGATGTCCGCGCGGATATTCGATACCAGCCCGTCGGTCACGGTGAGGGTCAGATGCTGCATTCCGCCAAGTGTCTCGATCACAAGATCTGTCTTGTCCGTCAACCTGTGATCGTATACATATTTTCCGACGCTGCGCAGAGCGTTGCCGCACATTTCCCCCTCCGTACCATCCGGGTTGAACATCCGCATACGGAAGTCCCCTTTCTCGGACGGACAGATCAGTACCATTCCGTCCGAACCGATTGCAAAATGACGGTCACTGACAAACCGCGCCAACTCCGGCAGATTCTTTAATTCCTGATGAATCGCATCAATATACACATAGTCATTGCCAAATGCCTGCATCTTTGTAAATCGCATCTTCTCACCAATCTCCTTTATCAGCCGTTCATTGCGCGATCCAGATCGGCAATGATATCCTCTACGTTCTCAATTCCCACTGACATGCGAAGGAAGCAGTCGGTGATACCGAGCTTCTCCTTGATGTCTGCCGGCGTGTCCTCATGTGTCTGTGTCGTCGGATATGTGATGAGAGTCTCCGTTCCGCCGAGACTCTCCGCGAACATAATCATGTCTACGCCCTTTAAGATCTTCTTCACTGTCTCAAAGCTATCCACGGTGAAGGAAATCATACCGCCGAATCCCGTGGTCTGCTTTCTCGTCACTTCATAATCCTTGTGATCCGCAAAGCCGACATAGTAGACTTTTTTCACCTTCGGCTGTGTGCGGAGCCACTCGGCAACCTTCATCGCATTTTCATTGTGACGATCCATGCGGACTGCCAGCGTCTTGATTCCGCGCAGCACCAGCCAGCTGTCCAGCGGCGCGAGCTGACTTCCGTGGGACTTCATATGAATATGGATCTGATCGGCGATCTCCTCGTTGTCTTTTATTACCACAATGCCAGAGATGGTGTCGTTGTGTCCTCCCAGATATTTTGTGGAGCTGTGTGTGACAATATCCGCGCCAAGCGTGAGCGGCTTCTGGAAATACGGGGTCAGAAACGTGTTATCCACCACCGTGAGTGCATTCACGCTCTTTGCGATCTCAGAGACTGCGTGGATGTCCGCCACCATCATCATCGGGTTCGTCGGTGTCTCAATGAAAAACATCTTCGTATTCGGCCGGATCGCCGCCTTCACCTCATCCAGATCCGACATGTCTACATAGGTATGCTCAATACCGTATTTTCCAAAAACGTCCCCAATAATGCGGAAGGTTCCGCCGTAAATATCATCCGATAAAATGACGTGCTCGCCCGGATTCAACAGGGAAAAGACAGCCATGTTTGCCGCCTGTCCGCTGGAAAATGCGAATCCCTTGATTCCGCCCTCAAGAATTGCCATCGTGCGCTCTAATTCCTGTCTGGTCGGATTCTCGAGACGGCTGTATGCAAAGCCGGTCGACTCGCCAAGCTCCGGATGGCGGAATGTCGCCGCCTGGAAGATCGGCATGCTGACTGCTCCGGTGAGCGGTTCCGTTCCCAGCGCGCCGTGCACGGCCTTGGACTCGAAATGCAGATTTTCCTTTGTATCAAAATCGGTATAATTACTGAAATTTTTCATATTATTTTCCTCCATCTGTTTGGACATGCGTTTCCTCATATACAACTATTATACAAAACACTTTTTATAATATATAGTCTCAAAGTGCTTTTTATATTGCAAAAAGTGCTTTTTTATAATACAGTAATAGAAAAAGGAGGACGCACGCGATGCCGGAATACAAAAAGGTCGGATACTTAACCACCAGCTTTAAGATGTTTCATTTAAAAGATACTTCCCGCCGGGAGTTTCACTACCACTATCACGATTTTCACAAGATCCTGATTCTTCTCGGCGGTGACGTGACCTACTGTATTGAGGGGCGCACCTACCAGCTTGCCCCGGGCGATATTGTCCTGGTCAATGCCGGGGAAGTGCACAAACCCGAGATCCACTCGGATCTTCCCTACGAGCGCATCATTTTATATGTCTCCCCGGATTTTCTTACGGAGTACGCCGGGGAAGACTGCGATCTCTCCTTCTGCTTTAAGCAGGCGTACCGCGAGCAGGCACACATCCTCCGTCTGCAGGATTCCAAGGGCGGCAGGCTTGGCGCCTCCATCCGCGCGCTGGACGCCTCCCTAAACGACGACGACTATGCTGCGGCGCTGCGTCACCGGCTTTTATTTCTGGAATTTATGATTCAGCTCAACCGCGCCGCCCTGCACCACCACATTGAATTTGTGGGAGACTCCGCTTCCAACGAGAAGATTCTCTCGATTCTCACCTATCTAAACGCTCATCTGACCGAGGATCTCTCGATTGATGACCTGGCCTCCCGCTTTTACTTAAGCCGCTCCTACCTGATGCACACGTTCAAGGAGCAGACCGGCTACACCATCGGCGGCTATCTGCTCACCAAGCGGCTGTTTCTCGCCAAAGAGCTGATCGCCGCCGGTACGCCGATCACGGAAGTATGCTATTCCTGCGGCTTTCAGAATTACTCGACCTTCTCGAGAGCATACAAAAAAAGCTTTGGGGAATCCCCGAGGGATTACCGCCAAAGCCTTTAAGCCATGCCCGCAGAGCGGGCTATGTTCACAGAGCGGGCTATGCTCACAGAGCGGGCTATACTCGCTCTGACATCTCATTCATGAGTGTAGGTATCATCTGTTTCTTACGTGAGATAATGCCGTCCAACAGGATGCCATCCGCATCCTCCTGCTTCTTGAACGCATGCGCCAGAATTTTTCCGGCATCCTCCCCCGCAAATATAATCTTGGAAGATTCCTCCAAAATATCCGTCAGCATGACATATACCATATTTAAACGCTTCTCGCCGAGCACCTGCGGCAGGAACGGGCGGAGCTGTTCTCCGATCTGTTCTAATTCCTCTCCGCTCATGGCGCTGATCTGGGCAACACCGAAATCACAGTCTTCCGTGTGGAAAATCTTAAAATCCTGATAGAAAATCTCTTCGGTCGTCTTGTTCTTGAAATCACTTCCGGCGCGGAACATTTTCTTCGCATGATCCTCAATATCCACATCCGCAATCTCTGCGAGCCGCTTTGCAACGCTCTTGTCAAGCGGCGTGCAGGTCGGTGAGCGGAACATCAGCGTGTCGGAAATGATCGCCGAGAGCAAAAGTCCCGCGATCTCTTTCGGAATCTCCACCCTCTGTTCCTGATACATCTGATAGATAATTGTCGAGGTACAGCCGAGCGGCTGATTCCGGAAATAAACCGGCGATACGGTCTCTAAGCTTCCCAGTCTGTGATGGTCGATGATCTCTAAGATCTCCGCCTCTCCGATTCCGTCCACCGCCTGTGACTTCTCGTTGTGGTCGACAAGAATGATCTGCTTTTTCTGCATATTCATGAGGTTACGTCTGGAAATCATTCCGACGTAGTTGCCGTTTGAGCCGAGCACCGGGAAATCTCTGTGGCGCACCCGCGACATGACATCCTTGACGTCGTCCACATAATCGTCAATGTCAAACGTGACGAGCTCCCGTCTGGTCATGTACTGCTTGATCGGCATACTCTGATTGATCAGACGCGCCACGGAAAATGTGTCGAACGGCGTTGTGATAATCACGCAGTCCCGCTTCTCCGCAAGCTTTTTGACTTCTTCCGCCACCTCGAGACCGCCGCCGATGATGATGCAGCTCGCGTTCGACCGGATCGCCTGCATCTGCGCCTCCTCGCGGTCGCCTAGGATCACCAGATCGTCGTCCTCGATATAATCCGCCATATATTCCGGGTTGGAGGTTGCAATCACAACTTTTCCGCGCACAAAATGTGCATGCTCATTCCCGGCGTAGACCTCACCGTCGATCGTCTCCGCAATCGTCTTGTACTGTGTGCGCGCTTTTGAGAGCACGCAGTTGTCCAGCACGTCCATGTAGGACGTCGCAATATCCTTGGTGACGATCACACCTTCCAGCTTGCCGAACTGATTGGTGACCGGAAGCGTTACAACCTCCAGCTTTTTCATCAGCTCCCATGCCCGTTTCAGCGAAATCTGATTGCTGACACCGGCCGTCTTGCGGATATTGATATCCTTGATCTGTGCACCGGCATAGCTCACAAGCGGCGGTTCCTCCACGCCAAAGCGCTCTAACACGTAGCGGGTCTCCTCATTCACCGCGCCCGCACGCTTTGCCACATAAGTCTTCTTGTCCCCGCTCTGGTTTTTCAGATATGCATAAGAAATCGCGGCGCATATCGAATCCGTATCCGGATTCTTATGCCCCACGACCCACACTTTCTTTGATTCTGTACTCATATGATCTTCTATTCCTTAAAGCTAAAAATTAAACACACCGAGAGAATACAGGATGAATCCGATCAGAACAACAAAGTTCAGAATTGCAAACCAGGAAAGACATTTGACATATCCCTTCACCGATCCGACTCCCTGCTCCATCTCGTCCATCTTCTCGATCTTGGAATCAAATTCGTTGAACAGATCCTGAATGTTGCGGTAGCACTTCACGTTCTCCGAATGTACCTTCTCGGAGAGATCTGTCTTGATGGATTCCAGCTGTGCTGTCGCATTCTCAAGCAGCGCCTTGACCTCGGCGATCTGTCCCTCGGAAAGCTTCTTGTTCGCGATTGCCTGCTCCTCCAAAAACTGCTTGTTTGTCGCAAGCTGCTCCTCGGAAAGCTTTTTATTTGCAGCAATCTGATCCTCATTCAGCTTGCGGTTCGATGCAAGCTGCTCCTCGCTCGCACGCTTTACCTCCGCAACCTGCCCCGAGATGCTTGTCTCAATCTCGGTCATCTTCGCTGTCACACGGTCTGCCAGATCATCGACCTTCTTCGTGAACTCTGTCACGATCTTGTCAGCTTCCTCCTGGCGCTCCACCAGAATGTGCTGCCACTCCTCGGCCTTGCCTTCCCGCTCGTTGACAATCGACTGCAGTTCCTGTACTTTATTCTCCTTCGCTGCAAGCAGATCCTGCAGCTGTTTCGCCTTCTCACGAAACTCGTCGATCTGACTTAATAAGAAATCTTCCTTTTCCACTTCTGTCTGTATCCTTTCCCGTTCCTGCGTGCTCTCCCCGGTCTCTAAAACCCTGGTCTCCCGAACCTTATTATTGCTCTCGCGCTTCGGGTGTGTCTTATATCCCTCCGCCCGTTCCGGCTCTCCTGCAGGTCTTCCTTGTCTGGGGTGAATCTGCGCCAGTAAAAGCTGAAACAGGTTTGCCATAAACGCTTCCTCCCTTTGTGTCTTCCGAACAAAAAACACCTATGGGTATTCTATCATTATCATTTTTCTTTGTAAAGCAGGAAAAAGCAACCGCCTCCCGCTCACTCTTTCCGGCGGAAAAGCAGTGGTGTCTCCGCCGCCAGCATTGCCAGCCATCCGATCAGGTAGGCAACCGGCAGTGCCACAATTCCAAGCTTCATGGAAAATACCAGCGGAACGGCTGCCGCCACCCGCACTCCCATGTTGATAAAACTGCTGCTGAGCGTCACCTTGAGGTCGCCCATTCCGCGAAAATATCCCTGAATCCCGTTTGTGGCCGCCGGCAGAAAATACATCACCGCAATCGCATGCAGATAGACCACTCCCAGGGAGATCACCTCCTCATCCGTCACAAACAGCTTCATCAGCGGACGCGCAAACACAAAGCAGACCACACAGATAAAGAGCGCATAGATCATCTCGATCCACAGCCCGCAGCGGAATCCCTCCCGGATCCGCTCCTTTTTGCCGGCACCTTTGTTCTGTGCCAGCAGCGCGGTCATCGCATGGGCGATATTCTGCTCCGGAGTGTAGGCAAAATCATCAATGCGGTTTACGACTGCAAACGCCGCCATGACAGAGATTCCCATTGTATTGACAATCGCCTGGATTCCGATCTTGCCGAGCTGTACCGTCGCCTGCTGCATGGCGCTCACCCAGCCAAACTGCACCGTCTTATAAAATAACCTCCGGTCAAACACGCGCCACTTGCGCCCCAGGCAGAGAATCTTTACCTTTTTCTTAATATATAGCCCGCACAGCAGACAGCAGAGTGCCTCGCTTAGCACCGTCGAAAAGGCACATCCGTTGCTGCCCCAGCCTAGCACCACCACGAAAAACAGGTCTCCCGCCACATTGAGTGCAGCGCTGATCATCAGAAAATAAAGCGGCGATCTGCTGTCGCCAAGTGCCCGCAATGTGCTCGCATAAAAGTTGTAAATAAACGTAAAGATCAGTCCGCAGAAAATAATGCGGAGGTACCCCGTAGCAATCGGAAGCACTTCCTCCTGCGTCCTTATCAGCCGAAGCAGCCACGGCGTCAGAAAAACGCAGACGGCTGAAAGCAGGACGGAAAACATCAGCCCGCCGATCATGGTCGAACTGATCTGCCGCTCCAGGACATCATAATCCTTTGCGCCGTAGTGCATTCCCATCAGAACGCCTGCTCCCATGCACATGCCACTGATAAACAGAATCGCAAGCGTCATCAGCGGACTGCTCGTACCGACCGCGGCAAGCGCCGTCTCCCCCACAAATTTTCCGACAATCATACTGTCGACCGCATTGTAGAAAAGCTGAAACAGATTTCCGAGAACAAGTGGAATTGTAAAACCTACCAGAAGAGGCGGTATCGCTCCTTCCGTCATATCCTTTGTCATTGCAGATGCCTTTCTATCTTTTGTTATTCTGCTTCAGAATGTGTATGATCCTTCCCTCATAATACACCGCAATCGCTGCAATCAATACCACGATAATCAGGCTGTATCCCTGTTTTAATTCTTTCCCGAGCGCATCACAGACGCTGGTGAATAAAAGTCCCTCCACAAAGACAAGCTTGACCATCCGAACCATCCGAAGCGTATACTGTCTGATCTTACCGCTGCATACCTCCCTTGTCAATCCGTTCACACGTTCCGGGTAGACGGCAAGGAGGGTCAGACCCACATATACCAGAATCATAAACACAAGATTCATCATCAGGTTCACCGGATTGACGTGGAACGCGATCCCGTAATAGATCTGTAACCCGAGATAGGCGATCGCCGATACGATACCGACTGCCTCAATGAGCATCACCTGCCATGTCATCTCATTCTTTTTCATATGTCTCACACCTCCTTTTCCCTCTCTTTTTCTTACAGCAAAAGTTCCTGCGCCCAGCACTGTGTCAGCCGCTCTAAATTCCATGCGGCATTGGCAGGACTCGTAGACGGCAGCTTCTTTACTTCCGGCATCTCCGCGGTCAGACAATATTTAGAAAACAGGCGGTACGCCGTATCCCCGTTGGCGCAGATGCGCCGGATGTCCGCCGTCTTTAAGATCACTTCCATGTCATTCGCCGTCACATTGCGGATCGAACTGTCCGATGATCCTGCAATGTCACAGGAGGCAATGACATCCCACAGCGCAATATGGTGTTCTAACAAAAACGCCTTTTTCTGCGGAATCGTCTCCGGCAGCGTATCCTCAAAGACCGCTGCCAGCACTTTCCAGAAACGGTTCTGCGGATGACCGTAATAAAACTGCTGTTCTCTCGACTTTACAGATGGAAAGGATCCCAGAATCAGAATCCGGGATGCATCGTCATAAACAGGTCCAAACGTATGTGTCACATGCGTATATTCCATTCTCTTACACCAAAACGGCATCAGTGCAGACCGCACTGATGCCCTCTTCCCTCTCTATTACTGATAATCTGCCACATTGGAACTGTCCACCTTCTCAAACGGTACCCAGACGTAAAGTCCGTCGTCCGACAGGCCTTCCATTCCCTGCGTCGTTCCTCCGGAACCGAGTGCGATTGCCGCCTTGACAGCCGCCTCACCCTGTCCGCTTCCCGACTGGTATACGGTAAATGCCATATCCCCCGCCTGGATTGCCGCACAGCCATCTGCTGTCGCGTCAATTCCAAGAACCGGTACTCCCGATATGCCATTCTTCTTGCAGGAATCGATGACTCCAAGCGCCATGGTATCATTGTTGCATACCACCGCATCAAACTGCTTGCCTGTCTGCAGGAACAGATCGAAATAATCTTCTGCAATTCCCTGCTCCCAGTCTGCGTTATCCTCAAACACGACGTTGATCTTCTTGCCGGATGCCTTAAGCGTATTTTTGAACTCCTCGGATCTTCCCTTGGTTGCGGAATGATTCTTCGGTCCCTTTAAGAGTACCACATTGATCTCGTCCTTGTCACTCATCTGATCCAGAATATATTCTGCCTGGTATTGTCCGGCAACTCCCTCATCCGATCCTACATAAATGTATTTGTCCGGTTCCAGCACCGATGCATCCGGACAGCTGTTGTAAAATACAATCGGAATATCTCCCGCCAGCGCTTCCAGTTCCAGCGCAGTGTCCGCATCGACCGGTCCACACATGATCGCATCATAATCTTCCGCAACCGCCTGTTTAATCTGCGCTACCTGGTTCTCAATGGAGTTCTCCGCATCGTACACCACGATCTCTGCTCCACTCGCCTCCGCTGTCTTCTTTGCCGCATCGATCAATGTATTACGGAACGCATCTGCCTGTGACAGTGATACATAGATCTTCACTCCCTTGCCATTCACCGCGGTATCTCCTCCTGTGCTGCCCGCCTGACAGCCTCCGAGGCACGTCACTCCCAGCGCAGCCACGAGTGCTGCACTCATCAATCTCTTCATATCTGATACCCCCCTTAAATGCGAAACAGCTTAACCTGATCTGCCAGCTGTATGGATGACTCTGTCAAGCTTCTGGATTCTTTTGCCACGTTCTCACTGTTCTCTGCAATTCCCTTTGCCTGCGTCAGCATGGACTCTGATGTTGCAAGAATCTCATCTGAGCTTGCCGCCTGCTCCTCGGAAATTGCAGCAACGTTGGTTGCCACTTCATCTACCTGGTTGATCTTGTCCACCATCTGGTCGATCAACGCGCTTGTCTGCTGAATATTATCATAAATCTTGTCAAAGGTATCGATTGCCGTATGAATCAATCCACTGCTCTCATTGATATTGTCGGCGCTGTCGCCTGCCTGACGCACTGCATCCGCCACAAGTTCATTGACCTCATGGATGAGCTTTGAAATATGCTCTACCGATGCGGTACTGTTGCTTGCAAGCGTTCCGATCTCAGAAGCGACGACTGCGAATCCTCTTCCTGCCTCGCCCGCTCTCGCTGCCTCAATGGAAGCGTTTAAGGACAGGAGGTTGGTCTCCTCCGCAATATTTCCGATCAGCTGTACAATCTCAACAATCTCACCGGATGCCGTACCCACTTTATTTACCGCCGCTTCCAGATTCTGGATAGAGGTGCGGATATTCTCAAGCGCCTCGCCGACATGCTCCATATCCTCGCGTCCCTTCTGGGATACCTCAACGGTCTCGCGCATCTTGTTGCCGACATTCACGCTGTCGTCCTTCGTGTCTGCAACCACACCGGCAAGCTTGGTCGCGTTGTCTGCAATCTCATTGACGGAAACAGACAGCTGATCCACCGTCATATTTAGTTCGCTCATGGACTGGGACTGGACATTTGCCGCCGACTGCATCTCTCTGGACACACTGTCGCTCGCATCCGCCTGCGTTCCCAGTTTTCCGGAAATGTCTCCCATGGACGCAATCATCTGCTTCATGGATGCGATAAAGCGCTCCACGCTGCGGCTCATAAGCGCAATCTCATCATTGCCGCTGCTCTTGACCGATACGGTAAAGTCGCCGTCCGTCAGCGCCTTGATGACGTTCGTCAGCTTCCGGACAGGTGCGATCACAACGTGCGTTGTGCGCTCAATCACTACACACAGAATCAGAATGGAGATCACACTGATCAGAATCATCAGATTCCTGAGGTTCGCAAGGTCTGCCAGTACAGTGCTGGTCGGAATATAGGAAACCAGAATCCAGTTAGTTCCGGATACCTCCTCAAACACGGTCATATTGCCGTCCAATGTGGAAAAGCTGTAATCACGATCCGCAATCTTCGCCGCTACACTCTGCTCGAATGCACTGCTGCCGTCGCTGCCGAGCGTCGTGGAAATCTTCGCGGAATCACGGCTTGCCAGAATCGTTGCCGTATCCTTGTCCACGAGGATAGCCTCCGCATTCTTCATCTCGATAAACGCGTTTACAATGACGGAAATGCGGTCGAGCGTCATATCCGCAGAGATGACTTTCATCTTGCCGCTGCCGTCATTTAAAATACCGGATGCACTGATGACACTGACGCCTTCTGAATTAACATAGGAAGATCCGATCGCCATATTGACTCTGGTCAGTCCCTCCTGATACCAGACACTGTTGACCGGGTCCGACTCACTCATCGCCGAATCCGACGCTTTCCAGAGCTTTCCGGTCTCATCCGCGATGTAAAGTCCCTCCGGATAATTTGAGTTATAATTATAGTAGGAATCCAGCATGGTCTGTAATTCCTTGTCGTCCGGCTTCGTGTTCTCTATCGTTGTCTTCACTATCTGGAACGCCCCGATATTCTGTTCCAGCCAGCTCTCAATCTGCGACGCCTGATTCTCCACCGATGACTCCAGCAGATTCTCGGAATAGCTCTCAATCAGCCCTGCCGACGTGCGGTAGGCGATCAGTACGAGCACCAGAATGCTGACAATGACAACCGGAACGATCACACCTAAAAGCTTAACCTTAATCGATACGATTCCTTTTTCCTTTTGCATGTGCCTCAACTCCTTTTCTCTTGTGATACCCCAGATTCTATGATAATTGCATAATAATCTTGTCAATATTTTCTCATTTTTGCATATTACTGTCAACATCTATCGACGGATTCCCGCCCTGAAGTCGCATGTTTATACCATTTCCGAGCGTCCTTTCGTCTCAAATTGTATACACGTATTATTTTTCAAATACCTGTATCTTTTCTTGAAAATGAACTGCCCTGTGCTATAATTATTTAGGTTAATGTCTACGCTTTTGCGTACACAAGAGAGGAGAACCCCAGATGGACAATTTAATCATTCCAAAAGATTATCATTCAGAATTGAATTTGCATGATACACAGATTGCGATCAAGACGGTCAAGGACTTTTTCCAGGGACTGCTTGCACTGCGCCTGAATCTGTCCCGTGTATCCGCCCCTCTGTTTGTAGACCCGCTGTCCGGTCTCAACGACAACTTAAACGGTGTGGAGCGCCCGGTCACCTTCGACATCAAGGAGCAGAACGGCAGAACCGCCGAGGTCGTTCAGTCGCTCGCCAAATGGAAGCGCTACGCGCTCAAAAAATACGGCTTTTCTTACGGGGAGGGTCTTTACACTGACATGAACGCCATCCGGCGCGATGAGATCACCGACAATATCCACTCCATCTTCGTGGATCAGTGGGATTGGGAGAAAGTCATCAAGCAGGAGGAGCGCACGCTCGACACCTTAAAGGAAACGGTGAACACCGTATACAAATGCCTGCGCAAGACCGAAAAATACATGGCGATCCAGTACGATTACATCGAGGAGATCCTGCCGCACGACATCTTTTTCGTCACGACGGAAGAGCTTGCGGAGATGTTCCCGGACAACACGCCGAAGGAACGCGAATACTATATCACCAAGACCAAAGGCGCCGTGTGCATCTTAAAGATCGGCGATACGCTGGAAAACGGCGAGCCGCACGACGGACGCGCGCCGGATTACGACGACTGGGCGTTAAACGCGGACATTCTTGTATACTATCCGGTACTTGACATTGCCCTTGAGCTTTCTTCCATGGGAATCCGCGTGGACAAAAAAGCCCTGCTGTCCCAGCTTAAAAAGGCAGGCTGTGAAGACCGCGCGAAGCTTCCGTTCCAGAAGGCGATCATCGACGGCGAGCTTCCTTACACCATCGGCGGCGGTATCGGTCAGTCCCGTATCTGTATGTTTTTCCTGCGCAAGGCGCACATCGGCGAGGTGCAGTCCTCCCTGTGGCCGGATGAGATGATGCAGGCATGCGAAAAGAGCGGAATCCAGCTGCTGTAAGCCTCGATTAAAAAAGGAATTGCCGCGATAAGCATAGACCTCTTTGGAGGGATAAGTAATATTACGGGAAATAGATACTTAAAAGTTCCAGATAAACATGCGGCGGCAAATTCTGACCGCAAAATCCGGTATTTCTAACCATGCCGTAGCTGGCATCCGTGATGATCCGTGTCTTTCCAAGTTTGGAGCACTCCACGGACTGTGTCCGCAAGCTGGCAGACAATTTTAGGACTTTTGTGTGTGTCCCTTGCGGCACCAGACAACAGATGGCATAAATGCCATCTGTATGTCGAACAAAACATAACCGCGCGAAGCCGCTGTCTGAGTCGGCATCTGCCCTATTTTCAATAGCAGATGCCGGCGAGTTCGGTTCGCGCGGTTTTATATTGTCTGTGAAGAGGTGCCATTAGGGACACCAGAAAGTCCGCTCATTGTCTGCGGCTTGTCGGACACACTCCGGGAGTGTCCAAACGTGGCAAAGACACGGAATGAGATGCCAGCCACGGCATGGAAGAAATACATGAATTTTGCTTCAAAGAATTTGCCGCCGTCTGTTTATTCTGGAACTTTTTTGTTCTCTGGTATTCCTGTAATATTACTTATCAATCCAAAGAACGATATTCTTATTGCGGCAATTCCTTTTTGTCTCCTTTATTATTCCAGCAGCCCCAGAAAGATTTCTCTCCGCTCCACTTCTTCCGCTTCCTCATTTCCGTCCGCCCTGGCGTGCAGCAGCGGATATTTTGACCCCGTGCGCAGCATCTCCATCACCGACGCATAGTTGGCATATTCCGGCGACACCAGAATCATTCCTTTTCCACGCGACAGTTCCTGCTCCATCAGGCTGCATAGATAGCGGAGGTTTGCTCCGTGAACCAGCGGAAACTTTTCCCGGATCTCCTGTAAGCGTTCGTCCGGCTGCTTCCAGCTGCCGTAGACGCCGCGGTAAATCTGCATAAATTCATGCAGCTGTTCTGTAAAATGCTCCGGAATCTTTCGTCCCGACTCTGCAGCAAGGAACCACAGATATTCCGAGAGCGGCATATACACCGGAACAAAAGCATGTTTCCTCACCGCTTCCTCCATATTCTGATTCAGATAAGCGCTATGCAGCACAATCGGATCGCCGGCCAGCAGCAGCTGTCTGTCCTCCGTCACATATACCGCCCACTCCTGTAAAAGGCTTTTGGTCCACTCCCTGCTCCAGGCATCCGGCGCGGCGGTCTTCTCCCGGAAAGAGGCACGCACCTTTTCCCGCCACTCCTCATCCAGGCAGTGCCATGCATCCCCGAGTAAGAGCACCTGCCACAAGATATCCGCTTCTTCCGCAAAAAGCAGCTGTTCCAGAAACGGTGTCACAAGATGCGCCCTCTTTCCGTCCGCCTCTAAGACCGCACGCAGGATTTCCGGAACCATTCCGTCCGCCTCCGCACCCTCGGTCTGGAATACCAGAAACTGTTTTTCCTCCCCGTCCGTCTCCTGCAGCCGGTTTGCAATCTGTCCTGCCGCAGCCGAGAATGTACAGTATTCTTTTGCGGTGCTGTACGCTTTTCCCGCATGAAGATCCTGCGCCGTGTAATCCGGCAGCACTGCCGTGCGTTTTCCTTTCTGGTTCAGGTAAAGTGCCATCCACTCTGTATACACGGACAGCGGCGGCAGATACACCGTCTCCTGCTGCGGTTCTTTCATATCTTTCGTATCTTTCGTGTCTTTCTTCCCGTCCCGAAGCCGCCCGGACAATACGGCTGCCTCCGGCAGTATGGCGCGCTCCGTGCAGTTCTCTACATGGGATAAGCTGTTTAAAAACGCCTCGATTCTCGTTATCACTCCCACCTTGGACTGATGCTCGTCCACCTCTATTTTCAGGTACGGCTTGTCCCCCATAATTTCCGCAAAAAGGTGGGAGATCATGCCGTCCGGTCCGCAGCCGTGGTTCGTCAGATAGACGGCATACAGATTCGGATGCTCCTTAATGATCTTCGCTCCCGACAGAATGTGCTGCGCAAATGGCCAGTACAAATTTGGATAATGACCGGACAAATCCACATCATGTCCTTTCAGATGGGAAAGTGTCAACACTCTGCACCCTCTCTTTAACATTTCCCCGGGAATTCCCATATTTAAAACCGGGTCTGACACGCCGTAGTTTCTTGTAATCAGAACGAGCACCTTGTCCTCCGGTTTCAACTCGTCCAGGATCTGCGCGCCCAGTTTTTCAGAATTCTTCTCACAGCGCACCATCGCCGCCGCGCCCTTCGCGAGCGCCGCCGCACACCGTGCCTTGTCGCATCCCAGTTCCTGACCCGCTTTGATCATCGCTCCCGCGAGCTGCGGTTTTCCCATATCCAGATCCAGAACCGGGCAGATCAGCTCCACGCCGCGTTCCGAAAGCCCCAGCACACTTGCGACAATCCGCGGCGCTGTCTGCATATAGACACAGCCGTAATTGTGCGCAACGCCGGAAGTCTCATGCCGGATCGTATGGATACACGGGATAAAAATGTAGTCCACCTTTTTTCTCGCAAGCCATTCCATGTGCCCGTGCAGTAATTTTACCGGATAACAGGTCTCCTCCGCCGCCATCTCCTGTCCGAGCGCAATGATCTTATCGTCCGTCTCCGGCGACAGCAAGACATTAAAGCCGAGAGTCTTAAAATACTGGTACGCCATCGGGAAAAATTTATAAATCATGAGCGCACGCGGGATTCCCACAGTCTTTTTCCCCGGCAGCAGCGTTCCGTCATAGCCTGCCAGAAACCATTTCTGGCTCTTCCGGTAATTCTCCTCATTCCGGATGCTCTCCTTTTGGGATGTGCCACCCTGCTCTTTTGCCGCGAGCGCCGCTCCGTATGCCCCGGTCACATCGTAAAACGGCGTGATGTGAAGCCGTTCTCCAAACACTTCATAGAAAGCCGCAACGATTCCCTCGTTATGCACGACTCCGCCCTGAAGGCAGATATGTTCTCCCTTGCGCTTATTGCCGACTACCCTGTTTAAATAGTTTCTGACAATCGAGCGGCACAGCCCTGCACAGATATCCTCCTTGTCCGTGCCTGCCGCAAGCTCCGCTGCAATCTTGGATTCCATCAACACGGTGCAGCGCTCTCCCAGATCGATCGGCACATTTGCCTTCAAGGCACTGTTTCCGATCTCCTCCAGCGATACTTCCATGCGGTTCGCCTGTTCCTCGACGAAGGAGCCCGTACCCGCCGCACACACTTTGTTCATCTCGAAATCGACGACCTGACCGTCCCGGATACTGATGTATTTGGAGTCCTGACCGCCGATCTCAAACACGGTATCCACCTCCGGGCACAGATGGGCAGCCGCGCGCGCCTGCGCCGTGATCTCATCCAACACCGTGCCTGCACCGGTCTTCTCCGCGATATAGTACCGCCCCGATCCCGTGACACCAATGCCTTCCCACGTGAGTGCTTCCCCGTATTTCCGCTTTAACTGTGCCATTCCCTGCTGCACCGCGCCGAGAGGATTGCCGCGCGTTCTAAGATACAGATCGTCAATGACGGCTCCGTCCTCCCCCGTCAGCACAAGGTTTGTGCTCGTGGATCCCACGTCAATCCCGAGCCAGAGCTTTTCCCCGCCACGTAACGGTCTGGTCCGGTGAAGTGCCTCCTTCTCGTAGTCATATCGCGGCAGCGCCTTTCTTTTTTGCTCCTCATCCGCCACCTCCCTGCGGACCGGGTGTTTCCAGTCGAAGGCCAGCTTCCCGTGACATGCACAGGCTGCGATTCCGGCAGCAGACACCACAGCTCCCTCTTCCCCGCAAAGCAGTTCTTCTTCTTTTAATCCGAAGATATCACAGATGGCGAGGCGCACGCCTTCATTATAGACAACGCCTCCCGTCACAAGCACCGGCGGCTGCACCGGAAGCTTCCGCACGACCGCAGATTTAAAATTGCGGATCACGGCATAGGAAAGTCCGAGCAGAATATCTTCCACCGGCACACCTTCCTGCTGTCTGTGGATCAGGTCTGTCTTGGCGAACACGCTGCACCGTCCCGCAAGCCGCGGCACACTTTTCGCCCGTCTGACATACTCCGAGTAGGCGGACAGCGGAAGTCCGAGCCGGTACATCTGATCCTCGAAAAATGCTCCCGTTCCGGCGGCACATTCCCCGTTCATGGCGTAGGAGAGCGTCTCTCCCTCACGGATTCCGGTAAGGAAGCAGGAATTCTGTGCTCCCATCTCTACGATGCTTCCCGCGTCCGGATAGAGCATTCTCTGTCCTTCCAGAAGGCTGCTGATGCGGTTGATCTGCACTTCCTTTTGGATCCCCGGATACAAACAGACTGCACCGGGATTGACCGCTGCATACAAAATCCTGTCGCCGCACGATGTCTCCACCTGCCCAAGCATGTCCACAAGATTCTGATACAGTTCTCCGCGATGCAGTCTGTAATCTTTATATATGATGTTTTCGCCTTCGACAACAGCGATGGAAATACTTCCATTTCCGATGTCGATTCCAAGTCCTGCTTCTCTCATTGCTTTCCTCCGAAATTGCCTCTTACGCATAGTTAGAATATTCTAACTAAATGTATCACATTGCAAGAGCCGTTTCGGTTGCAAAAGCAACGGAATCAGTTTTCTATTAGAGAAAGATTCTCAAATAGTTCGATCAGTCTAACTTCAATCCTGCCAGAAGCGAGCCAAGGCTGGTTCCTGTTGATGTGTGGTCTGTGTATGCCTCCAGATCTTCCACACCTTCGGTATCTACCATCTCCTCTGCCAGCGCCTTCATGGACAGGCTGATCTTATTGTCGTTGGTATTCAATACCTTTGCCTTGACCTTCTCTCCGACCTTAAGCACTTCGGACGGCTTTCCGATTCTGCGCTCACAGATCTGTGAGATGTGCACCAGTCCGCTCAGTCCGTTGCCCAGATCAATAAATGCGCCGTACGGCATCAGGCTCTCGACAGTTCCCTCAAGCACGGTTCCCGGCACGATCATAGAGATCTTGTGATTGCGCTCCTCCGCCTCTGCCTCGAGTGCGACCGCCTTTCCGGAAAGCACGAGCTTTTCGCGCTCCTCATCCACCGTGATGACCCGGACCGGAATCTCTTTTCCTACCCAGCTCTCCGTATCCTCCACATAAGCGGATGTGATCTGGGATGCCGGAATGAACGCGCGGATCCCCTCAAGATATGCCACAACGCCTGCCTTCACGCTCTCCTTGATGCGGACGGTTACCGTTGTACCCTCCTCCATCATCTCTTTGAGCTTCTCCCATGCCTGCTCTTCATTGGCTTCCCTGCGGGAGAGAAGAATGTTGCCTGCGCCGTCGTCTACCCGGATCACGGTCGCCTCGATCGTATCCCCCACATGCACAGCCTCCGCCAGTGAGAAATCCGGATCGCTGCTCATCTCCTCCGCACTGATAAATCCCGGTGCATAATATTTCAGGTCAAGCGTAACGCCCTCCTCGTTGACATCGATCACCGTGCCGGTTAAAATATCTCCCTCTCTGATTCTGCGGAAAGAAGCTTCTAACTCCTCCTTGTAATCATCCATTGATTCCATGTGTCTTAAACCTCCATCTCTTTTTCTACCTGTAGTGTACCACATTTCAGTCTGATTACAACCTTGAATAAATCACCATCCACCTCGATTGACAGTTTTCCGCCCTGCGCCTCGGTAAAACTTCTGGCAATCGCAAGTCCCAGACCCGAGCCTTCCGTGCCGCGCGAAGTATCGCCGCGCACGAAGCGCTCCGTGATCTCCTCCGGATCAAAATTCAGTTCCGTCGCCGACATATTTTTGATCGTGATCTCCACGAACTCCTCCGGTGCCTCCCCGGATGTGTGCACCTGCACGTACACGCGGCTCTGCGGCATCGCATATTTCTGAATATTGACAAACAGATTTTCAAAGATGCGGAATGTCTTCTGATTGTCAAGCACCACGATCACTTTTTCCTCCGGCACATCCCAGCGCAGCGTAAGTCCCATCGCCGCAAAGCGCTCCGTATGCTCCACCGCAACCTGCTTTAACAGATTCACCACATCGACTTCCATCGGATGCAGCACAATATTGTTGCTGGTCGCCTTGCTGACCTCAAAAAGATCCTCGATCAATATTTTTAACCGCTGGCTCTTTTTATCGAGCGTCTCAATGTATGACCTGCGCTCCTCCTCCGTGATGTCCTCCTTCTTTAACAGTTCCACGTAGGTTGTGATCGCCGTGAGCGGTGTTTTTAAATCATGGGAAACGTTCGTGATGAGATCCGTTTTCATTCGCTGGCTCTTCACTTCCTCATCCACCGCCTTCTTAAATCCGTCACGCACCCTGGAAAGTTCCACCTTCATCGGCTCATATATTCCCAGATCCTCGGTGATCTCCGTGTCCAGATCTCCGTCCGCCATCCGGCTTACACTGCGCAGCAGCGCCTGATAGTCTCTGCCGATCCTGTCATAATATTTTTTGATAAAACAGAACACAAAGATGGAGTACACGATCAGCGCGCCGATGCCGAAAAACCACATCATCGAGCAGAGCGACAGCACCGCAAAGTTGATCAGCACGATTTTCCAGATCGTCTTTGTGGATTTTTCTGAAAAATCCACATGCGCCACCTCATAGCGGAACGTGTTCCACAATTTTTTCAACCCCGGAAAAATCTGATAAATCAGGCTGTACTGTCTGATATATTCCCTGACTCCCAGGAAAAATACCGGACGCAGTACGCGAAGCGCCGCGTACCAGATGCCATACAAAAACAGGAGCGGAACCATCATCTGTCCAAGCTGTAAGATGGCTCTCCAGGCATTGTTTCCAAGTAAAACATCCACTCCTTCGCTGTAATAGGAATAGCTTCTTATGATATCGTAGAAGTTTTCCTCCATACATGCCATGCAGCAGACGGCAATCACCGCCACCTCCATGAGATACCATTTCCCCGGGCGTTGCATTGGTATGTCTTCGTTCCAGATGCGCCTGCTCGTCATAAGAAACATCCATCCCGCCACCGCAGCAAGGCTCACCAGAAACAGGATGCTTCCCCCAGACGCGCGGTACACTAACACCACCTGCACCCAGTAATTTGTCATACCCTCATACGGATCTCCCAAGGAAATCGTGTCGCTCGTTGATACCGGAAGTCCGAAGATCACCTTAAAGTCCTTCGGTCCCTGCAACTGACCCGCTTCCACATATCCGCCCAGCGACTGTCCCAAAAGATTTTCCCGGTCTACATTCTGAAACGCCTTGATCAGAACGCTGCCGCTGATATTTTCGTCGTACAGCGGTGTCACTTCCAGCGCGCCCTCTTTGTCAAAGGATAAGCATACGATGTCCGTATAATACTGCTTTATCTTCTCCGTCACAGTTCCATCCACGCATGTCTCGAGCGGCTGATCCGTATTTTTCACGCAGTCGGCACTGCTTTTGTATACACAATAATCGATGTTCCAGCTGTCACTCTCAAACTGGCTTTTCCATTCGTCAAACGTAGAGGTTACCGTGTCCTTTACATACTGGTAATCTTCATCATCCGTCGGCAGATTCAAAAACAGTCCGCCTGCATCTGCCTGCCCGCTCCGCTCCATCTGCTCTACATACAGGACATAGCTGCCCTGATAGAGTGTCTGTACCGTATCGTTGTCCACGCTGTCCGAGGACTCGCGCATCATCTCCGCTTTCTGCTGCTCTTTCTGTCTCTCAGCCGTCCGGTACACCACCGGGAAAAAACACATGGTAATGATCGTGATGAAAATGATTCCCGCGATCGCTATGATAATCCGCTTGCTGCTGTTTACGGCATTGCTGTTGCTGCCGCCGTTATTTCTGTTATTGCTGTTGCCGGCATTGCTGTCGGCACCGCTATTTTTTCCAGTATTGCTGTTGACATCGCTATTGCTGCCGCCGTTGTTTCTATTGCTACTGTTGCCGTCGGCACCGTTACTTGCGCTGACATTATTATTGCCGGCACCGTTGTTTCTATTGTTGTTTTTCAATTTTATATCCAACACCCCACACCACCTTTAAGTATTTTGGATCTCTCGGATTTATCTCGATCTTATCCCGGATATTTCTCACATGTACCATAATCGTATCGGTATTGATCGCCTTCTCGTTCCACACACGCTCATAGATCTCGTCCGCCGAATATACACGCCCCGGCGTCCGGATTAAAAGCGCAAGTATTTTGAATTCAATCGGCGTCATCTTCACCGGTTTTCCATCCACAAACACCTCCACGGTGTCCTCATTCAGTTCCAGTCCTCCGATCACATGAATCCGGTCGTTCTTTTCCTCCTTCGGACTCCTGTTTGCAAACTGCGTATACCGGCGGAGCTGGGAATTGACACGCGCCATCAGTTCCAACGGTGTAAACGGCTTGGTCACATAATCATCCGCCCCGATATTTAACCCGATCACCTTGTCGGTCTCCTCTGACTTTGCCGAGAGCATAATGACCGGAAAGTCATATTTTTCCCGCAGCTTCATGGTCATTGTGACGCCGTCCATGCGCGGCATCATGATGTCAACGATCGCCAGCGAGATCTTCTCCCGCTCCATCACCTCAAGTCCCTCCACGCCGTCTGCCGCCTTGAACACGTTATAATTCTGACTCTTTAAAAAGATTTCAATTCCGTCCCTGATTTCTTTATCATCCTCAACAATTAAAATGTTATATTGTTCCATTTTTCCGCTCCTGCTCTTGTTCTCTTTTCTGCTATCATAACACATCCGCCGCAGAATCACACGCCTCCCCGTGCATTGATTACATTTTACCTGATCTGCCGCAAAATTCCCCGCAGAAATACCCGAAGAATTTCTAAAGAATTATTTAGAATTATTATCTTGACAACTGCCACTTCGTAGTGTATAGTAGTACAAGTGCTGAGGCAACTCACACAGATGCTGCTGTGGCTCAGTCGGTAGAGCGTCGCATTGGTAGTGCGGAGGTCACGGGTCCGATTCCCGTCAGCAGCTTCATTGAGAAGAAGCGCAAATCCTTGAATGAAAGGGTTTGCGCTTTTTTGTGCTATGGTGTTACAGTGTTACGGTATTATGACGAATGTATTGTGATGGAAGTCTGGATGAGGGGGGAATATACGGTTGAGGCGTTAATGCTATCTCGTGGCCAAGGGGAAAGTAGGAAAACTTTTTCTCGTCCTGCGGGTCTCAACGATACTTTTCTACTCTTGGACCCGATTTTTGCTTCTATGCGGGTCTGGTTCGCACTTTTTCTCTTCTCAGACCCGGATTGCTCTTTCCTTCTGGCATTATGTCAACCTTTTTCCATTCTTTCCGGGTCTGGCACGCGATTTTTCTCGCCTCAGACCCGATTTTTGCTTCTATACGGGTCTGGTTCGCACTTTTTCTCTTCTCAGACCCGGGGTGCTCTTCTCTTCTGGCATTATGTCAACCTTTTTCCATTCTCTACGGGTCTGGCACGCGATTTTTCTCCTCTGGAACTTCGCCTTTTCCTTCTATCAGCCCCGGATTCCAATTTGTTTGACGATTCTTCACACATTTTTCAACACTGCTTCATACCTTTTTCACATTTATCCGGTATCTTAATCATTGTCAAGAGGAAATCCCCATTGACACAATTTCTTTTTCATAATATGGCCGGTAAGTACCCCATATCTTACCGACTTCTCCTTCTTTTTATAAAATGATAAACGTACAAAACGCCTCACCATCCGGTGAGGCGTTTTGCGTATTCCTGTTGAATACCCAGATTCTGTCAACTTCTCCTTTACTACATGCGATTCATCATCTTAATGTGTGACTTGAACAGGGAATAATATTTCATTCCCTTGTCTTTGCCATAGTGCCCCTGCAATGCTGCGCGGAGAGAATTGAGATTCTTTCGCTTTCCGTTTGCCTGATAGAGGAATCCCGAAAAATCTTCCGGCGGTTCCTTTGCATATTCACTGTGGTCAAAAACCATTTTGCAGTACATGTCAAACTTTTCTTTTAAGCCATAAGCCGGAAGTTCTGACCAGTAAGACGCATACTCTGCATTCGTCTTCAGTTCCTGATACAGCCGCTTGCCTTCTTCCTCGCCGAGAAGCGCAACCAGTGCATTGTGAAAATCCACCAGATTTTCCTTGCTGATGCAGGCACACAATGTCTTTAAAATTGCTCTCTCTGCATTCAGATCCAGTCCAAACTTTGCTGGCGCTTCGCTCTGACCCGTAGCATTTGACACACTCTGTGGATTCTCTGACATTTCTTCTTTCAAATCCATCATTGCTGTCATCTGTCCGGATTGTTCCTCCGTCAGATCCGGCTTCTCATTCCCTGCGTTCTGCGTCTTTGCTTTGTCACTCTTCTGTGACTTTTCCGAACGATCCGGTTCTGACATATGCTCAGACTTTTCTGCTTTGACTGCTTTCGCTGACTTTCTTGACCGTTTTGCCCTGCCAGTCTTCTCTGCCGGCTCAGCCTTCCCGGATTTCTCTGCCAACCCAGCTTTTTCTGCCGATTCCGACTTCCCGGATGTCTCTGCATCCTCAGCCTTCCCGGTCACTTCCGGCTTCCCGGATGTCTCCGCATCCTCAGCCTTTCCGGTCACTTCAGCCTTCCCGGATGTCTCTGCATCCTCAGCCTTCCCGATCACTTCCGGCTTCCCGGATTCTCCTGCCAACCCAGCTTTTTCTGTCGGTTCAGCCTTCCCGGATTTCTCTGCATCCTCAGCTTTCCCGATCACTTCTGCCTTCCCGGATGTCTCTGCATTTCCAGCCTTCCCGGACGCTTCCGGCTTCCCGGATTCTCCTGCCTTACCGCCGGCTTTCGACGGTTCTGACTTCTTGGATGACCGTGGCTTCTTTGACTGCTCTCTGCCACGCTCTGCTTCCGCTTCCTGTCCAGTCTCCCGAACCTGCTCTGCTTCCGCTTCCTGTCCAGTCTCCCGAACCTGCTCTGCTTCCGCTTCCTGTTCAGTCTCCCGAACCTGCTCTGCTTCCACTTCCGGGCCAGCCGCTCTGGTCTGTTCCTGTTCCGGCTCTACTGCTGCCCCGGATTCCTTTGCCACGCGCTGCTTTTTCTCTGTCAGCATTCTGTGGCATTCCTTTCCGCTTAAACGGCTCACAGGCATTTTCCGTGTTGACCAGTAGCGCACCGCAGCGTCAAATCCCGTATCATTTGATACAATAACATACTCCCTGTCCGCGTTCTGGCTCAGGCGATAGCCAAGTTCCGATACCAGCTGGAAATCCAGCGCATTGCTTCCCTCAAAACACTTAATAAAGTCTGCTTCCTTTTCCGTCTCCTTGAGCATCCTCACATTTTCGTAATTCATATGCGGGCTCTTTGTCGTATAAAATACAAGAACCTCGTCATCTTCCTGCGAGGATACCAGAAGCGGCACCCATATATCTCCTACATTCTCACTGTCAACCAAATAAATTTTTCCCATTCATTCTCCTGCTGACAGAATCCTTTTTTATTATACCACATTCCGCTTTTATACTGCAATGTTGTTTTTCCGCTGACGCTTCTTCACTTTCCCGTGTTCTGTTTTATAAAATATCGATGTACTCACCCGCAAGCGCCTTGTTCATGCTGCGCACCGCACAGAATTTTCCGCACATGGAACAGGTGTCCTCGTGCTCCGGTTTGCGGTCCTCGCGGATTTGTTTTGCGGTCTCGGGATCAATCGCACATTCCCACTGTGCATCCCAGTCCAGCACACGGCGTGCGTCTGCCATCTTGTCGTCAATCTCTCTTGCACCCCGCACGCCCTTGGCAATGTCTGCCGCATGCGCCGCAATTTTCGATGCAATGATACCCTGCCTGACATCCTCCACATTCGGAAGCGCCAGATGCTCCGCCGGTGTCACATAGCACAAAAATGCAGCTCCATTCTGCGCGGCGATCGCTCCTCCGATCGCGGAAGTGATATGGTCGTACCCCGGGGCAATGTCCGTTACAAGCGGTCCCAGTACATAAAACGGTGCTCCCATGCAGATCGTCTGCTGAATCTTCATATTCGCTGCAATCTGATCCATCGGCATGTGCCCCGGTCCCTCTACCATGACCTGCACATCTCTTGCCCAGGCGCGCTTTGTAAGCTCGCCCAGCCGCACCAGTTCCTCAATCTGACACACATCGGACGCATCCGCCAGACAGCCCGGTCTGCAGGCATCGCCCAGAGAGATCGTCACATCATGCTCCCGGCAGATCTCAAGAATCTCATCGTAATACTCGTAAAACGGATTCTCCTCTCCGGTCATACACATCCACGCAAACACCAGCGAACCGCCTCTGGATACAATATTCATTTTTCTCTTGTGCTTCCTGATCTGCTCGATCGTCTTGCGCGTGATTCCGCAGTGCAGCGTCACAAAATCCACGCCATCCTCGGCATGCAGGCGTACCACATCAATAAAATCCTTTGCGGTCAGTGTCGCAAGATCCCTCTGATAGTGAATTACAGAATCATATACCGGCACGGTTCCGATCATAGCCGGACATTCCGCCGTCAGTTTTCTCCGAAACGGAATGGTGTTCCCGTGCGAGGAGAGATCCATGATCGCATGCGCTCCCATGTCAACTGCCGCCATCACTTTTTCCATCTCCACGTCATAATCCTTACAGTCTCTGGAGATTCCGAGATTTACATTGATCTTCGTCCGCAGCATCGAGCCGACACCCTCCGGGTCAATGCATTTGTGATGCCTGTTCGCGCAGATGACCACCTTTCCCTCCGCAACGAGCGGCATCAGCTCCTCTGTGGTCATGCGCTCCTTCGCCGCAACCTTCTTTAACTCCTCTGTCACAATTCCCTTGCGTGCTGCTTCCATCTGTGTTGCATACTGTTCCATATTTTTCTGCTCCATTTCTGCAGAGGGTGTACGAAAAAATCCGGCGTCGCAGTGACGCCGGATTCCACAAACTATCTGATCCATCATTCGCTCCCTACGACAGTATTAACTGACAGGTTCCAAGAGTCAGGTTTTAACCTTCTCAACCGTTTACGCATGCGCACAGTCCCTCTGCGATATATTCTTTTTCCTCTAACACCTTATCTCAATTCTATGCTTCTGTCAATCTCCCTTTCCTCAGAACTGCTCTTTTCCATAACAAAAAAAGAACAGCCATCACTGGCTGCCCTTTTAGGAGAAGGTATTTTTACTATGGGGTATAGCAAAAACTATATATAATGTATTGGGGGGTTTTTACGGTTATTATAGTACCATGACTGCGCAAAGAAGTGTGCACAAACTTCACAAAACTTCTGTTCCATTTCTATACATTTTGTACAGTACCTTAGGACTAGTATTTTTATTTCCGCAAAATTTTGCACAACCGGTTGTTCATTTCCCGCTCTTTTTTGCAAAATGCCATTTTTTGCCTTCCCTCTATCTCTGCCGGATCTTTCCCTTGATACGCGAGAGCGCATTGTCGATTGTCTTGGGACTTTTTCCGAGTTCCTCCGCTATCTGGCGGTAATTTTTTCCTTCCAGATATGCGTCTAAAACCTGGCGCTCGAGCGCGCTTAACTGTTCCCGCAGCTGCTCCCAGAAAGCGGTAAAATTCTCCTGCTCAATCACCAGCTGTTCCGGATCGTCCATCTGGTCGGTGAGAAGCGTCTCCGCCAGAGATTTCCCTTCCTCCGTGGTCTGGGAATAAAAGGACACGTAAGTATTCAGAGGTACATGTTTTTTCCGGTTGGATGCCTCCACCGCACTGTAGAGCTGTCTGTTGATGCACAATTCCGCAAAATGGAAAAAGGATGTCTCCCTGTCGGACCGGTAATCCCGGATTGCCTTAAACAGTCCGATCATCCCCTCCTGAATCAGGTCATCCGTATCTCCGCCAATCAAAAACATCGCATTTGCCTTGCGAAGCACCAACGGCTTGTACTTTTCCAGGATATAATCCATGATCCGCTCGTCGCCTTCGCGCAGTTTCTGGATGAGTTCTTCATCCGCCAGCTTCTGATATTCGTCCACGTCTTCCTCCGTCTTCCCTCTCTGCCCTGCTATGCCGCCCAAACGTTCCGCGCACGGCTGTATTTTCCGCAGCATAAAAATCTGTCCGCCTATGCCTGCTCTGTCATCTTACATCATCCGCTGTCTGACGATCTCATAGGCAAGCACACCGGCTGCTACGGAAGCATTCAGAGAATCAATGTCACCCTTCATCGGAATGGAAGCCACATAATCACAGTTTTCGCGCACCAGCTTGCTGACACCCTCACCCTCGCTTCCGATTACAAGACCGATCGGTCCCTTCAGATCCAGGTCATACATCTGCGTGCCGCCCATATCCGCGCAGACAAACCAGATGCCCTGCTCCTTTAACTCCTTGATCGTCGCCGTGAGATTCGTCACCTTGGCAACCGGCGTATAGTTCAGCGCGCCGGCGGACGTCTTTGCCACAGTCGCGGTCAGTCCCACCGCCCTGCGCTTTGGAATAATGACCCCGTGTGCTCCGCAGAGATTCGCGGTACGGATGATCGCCCCGAGATTGTGCGGGTCCTCAATATTATCCAGCAGAAAAAGGAACGGCGGCTCTCCCTTTTCTCTTGCGATCTCCAGAATGTCATCCACTTCCGCATATTCATATGCTGCCGCCACCGCGATCACGCCCTGGTGCTTCTTCGTCTCCGAGAGCTGATCCAGACGCTCTTTTTCCACAAAATGGATAATGGTATCGTGCTTTTTTGCTTCTCTTACGATCGTGCGCACCGGTCCGTCCTGACATCCGTCCAGCACAAAAAGCTTGTCGATTGTCTTGCCGGAACGAAACGCCTCAAGCACCGCATTGCGTCCCTCTATTTTTAATTCCTCGTATCCCATGTATTCTCCTTTTCTTTCTGCTTCCGGCAGGCGCTTTCTGCTGCCTGCAGCATCCTCTGCCACCGGCAGACGCTCTATGCTTTCGCCCTCTGATTCCTCTTCCCGCGGCAGACGTTCTATAACTTCAAATGCAGCCCGTCCACACCGGTCTTCACCAGTTCCACCAGACGCTCAAACTCATCCTGCAAGTACAGCCATCCCATCAGCGTCTCAAACCCGGTGGCCTTGCGGTAGTCGGACATCGTCGCATTCTTTGCCATCGTCGGCGACTTGGCATTTCTGCCGCGCCGGTAAATGTCCGCTTCCTCCTCTGTCAGAAGCGGCAGAAGCACCTCCATCATCTCGGCCTGCGTGTGCGCCTTGACAATCTGGCTGGTCCGTTTGTGCAGTTCTCCCGCTCTGGTATTCCCTTTTCCCACGACAACAGAACGGATGACGAGATCATAGATCCCGTCACCGATATAAGCCAGTGTCAGCGGTGAGTAGGTGCGGATATCGACTTCCGCAATCCCGAACTGTTCCTTAATATAAGAATCGATTCCTCTTCCCATACCAGCTTCCTCTCCGACTCACGCTTTATGCCAGATCACACCCTCGCGTGTGTCCTTTAACACAATTCCTTTTGCCAGAAGATCATCCCGGATCGCGTCCGCCTTTGCAAAATCCTTCTCTTTCTTGGCAGCTTTGCGCTCCTCAATCTTCTCTAAAATATATGCCTCAAGCTCTGCATCCACCTCTGTGTCTTCCGCCGGATTCTCCACCTTCGCCGTCGTCAGGTTCAAGGAGAGCACGCCGTCAAAATCCTCCGCCAGCGCACGCTTGGTTGCATCGTTTAAGGTATCATCCTTGAGCAGGTCATAGACGATTGTAATCGCCATGGAAGTGTTCAGGTCATTGGAAATGGCATCACAGAATTTTTCCTTGTACTCTGCAAATTTACCCTCATCCACTGTGCCGTCCGCCTTCAGATCCGCGATTCTCTTCACAAGCTTCTTGTAGGCAACGCTCATGTTGTCCAGCACCTCGTAGGAAAACTCAAGCGGCTTTCTGTAGTGGGACTGCAGGCAGAACATACGGTACACGATCGGATCGTATCCTTTTTCCTGCAGAAGCGACACCGTAAGGAAATCCCCCTTCGACTTGCTCATCTTGCCCGACTTGTCGTTCAGGTGGTTCACATGAAACCAGTAACCGCACCACTTGTGTCCCAGATAGCTCTCGGACTGTGCGATCTCGTTGGTGTGATGCGGAAAAATATTGTCCACGCCGCCGCAGTGGATATCCATATATTCACCCAGATGCTTGATGCTGATGCAGGAGCACTCGATATGCCATCCCGGGTATCCCACGCCCCACGGACTATCCCATTTGAGCGCCTGATCCTCGAATTTGGACTTTGTAAACCACAGAACGAAATCATTTTTGTTCCGCTTATTGACGTCCTCCTCCACATCGTCGCGCACACCGACTAACAGTTCTTTCTCGCTCTGGGAAGAAAAAACATAATAGTCGTCCAGCCTGGAAGTGTCAAAATAGACATTTCCGCCTGCCACATAAGCGTAGCCCTTCTCCAGCAGCACCTCGATCATGTGAATAAACTCCGGGATGCAGTTGGTTGCCGGCTCCACAACGTCCGGACGCTTGATATTTAACTTTTTGCAGTCATCGAAAAACGCGTCCGTGTAAAACTTCGCAATCTCCATCACCGTCTTGTGCTCGCGCTTCGCACCTTTTAACATCTTATCCTCACCGGTATCCGCATCGGAGGAAAGGTGTCCCACGTCCGTGATATTCATGACACGCTTTACATCGTAGCCCACATAACGCAGTGCTTTTTCCAGCACGTCCTCCATGATGTAGCTGCGCAGATTGCCGATATGCGCGTAATGATATACCGTCGGTCCACAGGTATACATGGCAATCTTTCCATCCTCATGCGGAATCACCGTATCGATATTTCTTGTCAGTGTATTGTAAAATTTGAACTTATTCTCCACTTTGGTATTCTCCGTTTCTTTTTATTCTTATTATTCCTGTGACGCTCCGGCTCCCGTGCTTAAAATACGCACTTCTTTTTCCAGATCCAGCACACGGTTCACCAGTTCGGCATTCTCATGCTGCAGCACGGTGATATCCTCCTTCACAGGGTCCGGAAGATGCACCTGATCCATGTCATCCTGCGGTGTCCTGATATTGTCGCGCTTTACAACGCGTCCCGGCACTCCGACCACGGTGCAGTTCGGCGGCACTTCCTCGATGACGACGCTTCCGGCGCCGATCTTGGAATTATCCCCGACCGTAAAAGAACCGATAATCTTCGCCCCGGCACTGATCATGACATTGTTCCCGATCGTCGGATGACGCTTTCCGGTCTCCTTGCCGGTACCGCCAAGTGTCACGCCCTGATACAGCGTCACGTTATCTCCGATGATCGACGTCTCGCCGATGATGACGCCGCTTCCGTGATCGATAAAAAATCCCTTGCCGATCGTCGCTCCCGGATGGATCTCAATGCCTGTTTTCCTGGCTGCGCGCTGCGAAATAAACCGCGCCCAGAAATAATGCCCTTTGAGATAAAGCTTATGCGCCCTTCTGTAGCTTAGCATAACATGAAATGTCGGATAAAGCAAAACTTCCATCGGACTTTTGATCGCCGGATCGCGTTCCTTGATTACCTGAAACTCTTCCTTCATATACCTTAGGATACCCATCTCTTCCCATTCCTTTCCACATACAAACCAGAACAAAGTTTCCTATTACAAAAAAAAGGATCATCCGTCTCCTAGAGACGAAATGATCCGCGGTTCCACTCTACTAAAATCATATGATTTCACTTGACGCATGTAACGTATGCCAGACGTACCCGGCTACGGCATCCCTACATCCTGCGGTGCAGATGACTCTCGCCGGATCAGCTCACGGAGGCACTTGGGGACTCTCTCTTCCAAGACTGCTTTCAGCCGGTGACAGTCTCTCTCTGACGAATGTCCGAATCCTTACTCTTTCCGATCTTCGCTTTTCCAATTCATCTTTTTATCGGCAGAAGATACCTCTCCTGCCTACTATAGTTTATGCACTTCCTGTGTTTTTGTCAATCTTTTTTCACTGCATGTTTCGTCTGCAGCCGCCTGAATTCTTCTTAGCTCATTGTACGCTTCGTCCGCAGCCGCCGCAGCCCGCGCAGCCTGCCGCAGAGTCCGCCACAGTAAAACTTCCCTCATAAAAACTGGAAAGCGCGCAGATCGCCTGTGAGGAAATCCCTTCCTCCGTTCCGGTGAAGCCAAGTCCCTCCTCCGTGGTCGCCTTGACATTGACCTGATCCGTACTGATGCCGAGCGCTCCCGCGATGTTTTCCTCCATCTGCGGGATATGCGGGCGCATCTTCGGCTTCTGCGCAATGATCGTCGCATCAATGTTCTCCACCACGTAACCCCTCTCCCGGATCAGCTCCGCCACATGGGAGAGCAGCTTCATACTGGAAATTCCCTTATACTGCGGATCAGTGTCCGGAAAATGCTTTCCAATGTCGCCTAATCCCGCCGCGCCCAAAAGCGCATCCATAATCGCATGAAGCAGCACATCCGCATCCGAATGTCCGAGCAGACCAAGCGTATGCGGGATCCTGACACCGCCGATGATCAGATCTCTGCCCTCAACCAGTTTATGCACGTCGTAACCCATTCCTACTCTCATGATACCCTCACTTTCAAGCCTTTTCCTATGAAAGAACAAAAATCCCCGGACACACAACTGCTTGTATTCCCGAGGACTCTCTAGTAGCGGAAGGGAGATTTGAACTCTCGACACCACGGGTATGAACCGTGTGCTCTAGCCAACTGAGCTATTCCGCCATATTATATTGATATCTATGGGACCTATAGGGCTCGAACCTATGACCCTCTGCTTGTAAGGCAGATGCTCTCCCAGCTGAGCTAAGATCCCATATTCATCGGTCGCTACCGCAACCGACTTGATTAGTATACTATCCGTATTGCAAAAAGTCAACACTTTTTTTCTATTTTTTTGCATCTATTTTCCCGGGGCAGTTTGAAGGCGGAAAAGACCGCTTTTCGCCTTCTACTCTTCCTCCAACAGACGATCCACCAGCTTCACACATTCCGCCGCATCCTTGGAATAGCCGTCTGCTCCGATCTCCTCCGCAAAGCTTTCCGTGATCGCCGCACCTCCGATGACAACCTTCGCCGTACATCCGCGCTCTTTGACAAGCTCCACCACGTCCTTCATGCGCATCATCGTCGTCGTCATCAGCGCGGAGAGCCCTATCACCCTGGCATTTTCCTTCATCGCGGTATCTACAATCAGATCTGCCGGGACATCTTTTCCCAGATCAATCACATGATACCCGTAATTTTTCAGCATCAGCACCACAAGATTCTTCCCGATGTCATGGATATCACCCTCCACGGTCGCCACGACGAGCGTTGCCTTCGGCTCCTTGTCCGAGCGTGCTAACATCGGCTCTAAATATTCGATCGCCACCTTCATCGTATTCGCAGAAGAAATCAGCTGCGGCAGAAAATACTTCTGCTTGTCGAACAGCTCGCCGACCTCGTTGATCGCCGGGATCAGATGTCCGTTGATGATGTCATCCGGCTTCTCCCCGGTGTCTAACGCATGTTTGACCTCGTCTAAAATATGATTCTTATTGCCCTTTAAGACCGCCGTAAAAACCGCACTGCGCGCCTCATTCGCGTTCCCGGAATCCTTTGCGCCGCCTGCGTTTCCCGCCTGTCCCGCGGCAGTACCTTTCACGGCAGCGCCCTTCGCCGTCCCGACAGGTACCCACACATGTTCCATGCCCTCATGCTTCTCGGACAGATAATTCATGCGCCCGATATAGCGGATGCCGCTCTCCTCCTTGTTCAGAAGCATGTCCGATGCAAATGCCGCATTCATCAGAAGTTCCTGGGAAGGATTTGCAATCGCCATCGTAAGGCCATTTCCGATCGCCATTGTGAGAAATGCCGTGTTGACATAGGAGCGCTCCGGAAGTCCGAACGAAATGTTGGACAGTCCGCAGACCGTCGGCAGTTCCATCTCATTTTTGCAGAAAGAAAATGTCTCAAAACACTCCAGCGCCGCCTTCGGATTGGCACCGATCGTCGCCACCAGTCCGTCCACCACAATGTCCTCTTTTCCCATGCCGATCGCTTCCGCGCGTCTTAAGATCTCGCGGATGATCCCGTGCTTTTCTGCAGAATCCTTCGGCAGCCCCTCGTCCGAGAGCGGCAGCAAAATAAACATGGCACCGTACTTCTTCGCGATCGGCAGCAGATACTCGATCTTTTCTTTTTCCAGAGAAATGGAATTGACAAGCGCACGTCCCGGATAGATGCGCAGCGCCGCCTCGATGATATCCACATGGCTGGAATCGATGCAGAGCGGCAGATCTACCGTGGAAGTCACTTCATAGATGGCGTCTAACATCATCTGCTTTTCGTCAATTCCGTTCATTCCCATATTGATGTCCAGAATCTGTGCGCCGTTCTCCTCCTGCTCCGTCGCCATGGTCCGCACCATACTAAGACTTCCCTCTTTTAACTCCGCCTGCAGCTTTTTCTTTCCTGTCGGATTGATCCGCTCTCCGATCACCATGAACTTACCGTCAAGCCGGATCTCCACATGCATCCGCTCCGAGGCGAGCATACGTCTTTTCTTTGTGAGAGGCATATGCACCGGCATGGAACCCACCGCCTGCTTTAATGCGCAGATATGCTCCGGTGTCGTGCCGCAGCATCCGCCGATGATCGCCGCGCCCGCCTCCACAAGCTTCGCGCCGACTGACGCAAACTCCTCCGGCGTGGTACGGTATACGGTCACGCCGTCACAGAGCTCCGGCATACCGGCATTCGGCTTTGCCAGAAGCGGAATCGTCGCATACTCCGCCATCTGCTGTACCGGATCAATCATCGCCTCCGGTCCGGTGGAGCAATTCAGTCCCACAGCATCCGCTCCGAGGCTCTGCAGCACAATCACCGCAGTCGCCGGATCGGTTCCGTAGAGCGTCCGCCCATCCTCATTGTAGGTCAGCGACACCATAATCGGGAGATCACACACTTCGCGGATAGCAATGACCGCAGCACGGCATTCCTGAAGACTCATCATGGTCTCCACGACAAAAAGATCCGCTCCCGCCTCGCAGATCACCTTCGCCTGCTCCTTGTAGACTTCTACCAGATCCTCAAACATCAGATCGCCGAGCGGATAAAGCTGCCGTCCCGTCATCGTCAGATCGCCCGCCACATATGCCCTGCCGCCTGCCGCGCGCTTTGAGAGCGCCACCAGCTCACGGTTCATCTGCACCAGGGAATCCTCCAGTCCGTACTCCTCCAGCTTGATCCGGCTTGCCGTAAAGGTGGGCGCGAACAAAATATCGGTGCCCGCCTCCACATAGCGCTCCTGCAATTCTATCAGAACCCCCGGGTTCTCCAGAATCCACTGCTCCGGGCAGACCCCGACCGGCATTCCTGCTTTCTGCAGATTCGTTCCTGTCGCGCCGTCCAATATCACCGGTCTGCTTCCCACAAGTGTTGCAAATTCCTCTCTGGTCATTCCCGTATCCTCTCTATCATCCGTTCTCGCTTATCAAGCCACATCTTACCATTTCCCCATGCCGGGTGCAAGTATTTTCCAATGTTTCCTGCAATCCGCGCCACGGCACCGCCGTTTCTTGATTGTTTTCCCATTTTATTGTATCATTCTGTAGATACATTTACAGAAAGGATACTCGACTATGAAACAGCCTGTCAGTCTGATTGCCCTCGATATGGACGGCACTCTTTTTAACGGACAAAGTGAGATCTCAAAGGAGGATCAGGACGCCATTCGCGAAGCTTCCTCCCGCGGAATTCACGTTGCCATATCGACCGGACGCCCTTACGCCGGGCTTCCCGTCACACTTTTATCCGGTCTCGGCGTCTCCTATGCCATCACCTCCAACGGTGCTGCCGTCTATCATCTGCCGGACCGCCTCTGCATCCATGAATCTGCGATGGAGCCTGCGCTTGTATGCCCCATCATCGAAGAACTGCAAAAAAAGAGCATCCATATGGATGCTTTTATCAATGGCGACGGCTTCAGCCAGCGTTCCTGTGAGGGAAAGATCGACTGCCTGGACATGCCCACATCAATCAAACGCTACATTCACCGGACCAGAACCTTCACCGATGATCTCGCTGCCTATATCCGCGTCCACAATCTGAACGTCCAGAAGATGACGCTGAATTTTTATCCGCAGGAGGACGGCACTTTTCTCTACCGCGACGAAGTGATGCAGATCCTGTCAGAGCACCCCGAGATCACCTTTCTCTCCGGCGGCTACCACAATCTGGAATTCACCAGAGCGGGCGTCACCAAAGGAAACGGTCTCACCCTGCTCTGTTCGCACCTCGGCGTCGATATCGAAGAGACGCTTGCCTGCGGCGACACCCAGAACGACATCGACATTTTAAAAACCGCAGCGATCGGCGTCGCCATGGAAAATGCCCTGCCGGAAGTGAAGGAGATCGCAGACTTTGTGACGCGCTCCAATGAAAACAGCGGCGTCGCGCATGCAATCCGCACGTTTGCCCTGTGATGCAGGCGCTTAAGCGTGTGTGATCACGCCGCCTCCCGCGACATAGTCTCCGTCGTACAGCACCACTGCCTGTCCCGGTGTCACGGCGCGCACCGGCTCTTCAAATTCACAGCAGATCTCATCCGCACCGGTGCGCCGCACGGTGCAGCAGCTTCCCGCATGCGAGTACCGGATCTTTGCCTTCAGGCGAACCGGCTCCTCAATGTCGGAGAGCGCCATAAAGTTCAGCTGATTCGCATACAGCCGGTTTGTATACACATCTTTATCACTTCCGAGAACCACCTCATTTGTCTCCGGGCGTATCTCTGTCACAAACACCGGATATCCAAACGCAATCCCGAGTCCTTTGCGCTGTCCGATCGTATAATGTGTAATTCCCTTGTGCCGCCCTAAAATCTCTCCGTCCACCGACACAAAGTTGCCCGGCGGCGGGACCATTTCCCCGCACTCTCTGTCTATAAATCCGGCATAATCATTGTCCGGTATAAAACAGATCTCCTGGCTGTCCTTTTTATGTGCAACCATCAGTCCGATGTCTTCCGCAATCGCACGGATCTCATCCTTTGTGTAATCTCCTACCGGCATGAGGGTATGGGAGAGCTGCTTCTGCGTGAGATTAAACAGCGCGTAGGTCTGATCCTTTGCCGCCGTCACGGAATTGCGGATAGCATATCTTCCGTTGGAAAGCTGTTCCACGCGCGCGTAGTGGCCGGTCGCAATGTAATCGGCTCCGATCTCCAAGCTCCTCTGAAGCAGAGATTCCCATTTCACATAGCGGTTGCATGCAATGCACGGATTCGGCGTGCGCCCTTTTAAATACTCCGCTGTAAAATAATCCATGACATTCTTCTTGAACTCACGCTTAAAATTCATCACATAATACGGAATCTCCAGACGATCCGCCACCCTGCGCGCATCATCCACCGCCGAGAGTCCGCAGCATCCGCCGCTCTCCGCCTGTGTGAACTGATCTTCATCCTGCCAGATCTGCATTGTGACTCCGATCACATCATATCCCTGCTGCTTTAACAGATATGCCGCAACGGAAGAATCCACTCCGCCCGACATACCGACTACTACTTTTTTTCCTGCCATGCCCGCTCCTGCCAACAAACATATGAGGTTGCCACACCTTACGGTATGGCAGCCTCATCTCTTCGTGTCTTCCAATGTTAAATTCCGGAATTGTAAAGATCTCCGGTGCTGTAATTATAAGTATACATACCATTCTTGCTGTAGGTATTCGCCTTCGCCGCTTCACTCTTCGCGTTGGATGCGATCTTCAGGAGATCCACATTCGTCTGCGTCGCATAAGATCCGTGCGTTGTAAACAGTGACTTCAGCTTGTCCATATCCGCCTTCTCAAAGCTCTTCTCGTCCACGGAAAGTCTGCCGTCGGCATCCACGGTAATGCCCGCTTTCTCCAACGTCTTCTCATTCGCTCTGGCGTTGCTCTTCAAAGAGTTCGCCGCACGCAGAATGCTCTTCGTCTTAGAATCGTCCGCCCGATCCAGCAGTGAATTGTAATCATCCACATACGACTTCACCGCCTTATAGATGGCATCACGGTCATACTCCTGCGTCTTCGTGCCGTCCTCCGCGGTCTTCTCCACTTTGTTGAACACAGAATCCTTTCCGGTTGCTGTCAGCTTGGAAAGCGACTTCTCCGTACTCTCCGCCGCACTCTCAATCCGGGTCAGTGTCTTCGCGTCATCCTTCGCGGTTGAGATCGACGGGCTGACCTTCGTGGCACTGTCCGTGGAATCCGACTTGCTGTAATAGGCACTCAAAAGCTTGAAATAGCTTCCGTTGCGGATCGTCGCATAATCGGAATAATTGATTCCGAGCAGATCGCTTCCGCCTCCCAGCAGAGAGGAGGTTGTATTGTTCCGGTTCAGACTGGAAAATAACACGCCCAGTGACGATGAATCATATCCTGAAATACTTGCCATACCCTATCACTCCTTTGAAAAAAAGCATCTGACCTCCGTGTCAGAATGTTGATCCGGCTGTTGCATTTGTGCACAATACCTTCTTGTTACCTCATGTTCTATATCGTCATTTTAGCCCGAAACCTTAGATTTTTCAAGCATTTTCTGGTGCTTGTCCTTATTAAAATGTTTAACTATTGTTCATAGTTTATTCATATCTTATTGCTACAATAAAATTATCAAAAAACAAGACAATTCGTTACAATATATTTGATAATTTTTTCATAATAGCCCAGGCGCGCGAGTGTCTGGGCACTCCTCATTTCAGGGGGTTTTTCTCCCTTTTACGCAGACAGAGAGGGGTGCCGCACATGTGCGGCACCCCTCTCTTCTATTCCAGATCTATACGACCTGTATTATTTCTGATCATTATACTTTACATCACGCACGTCATAACCGTGGCGCTCTAACGCGCGTACCACACGTTCAAAATCCGGTGCTTCCACCCGAAGGAAGATCTCTGCCAGATCCATAACATCCGTCGGAATCACCATCATGTTGCAGATGTCTCCGCCCTCCTTAGCAATCAGCTCACAGATCTTGCCGAGCACACCGCGGATATCATACGTGTAGATTGCCATGGAATTGTGTTTGTTACCAAAGATCTTCTGATATTCCTTGAATACCGCCTGCTGCGTCACGATTCCAAGCAGCTTGTTCTGCTCGTTCGTGATCGGAATAAAACGAACTTTGGAGGTGATAAACATTGCTGCCGCTTCCTCAATCCGTGTATTCTCACCGATGGTCTCAATTCTTGTCTTCATGAACTCCATCACTTTTCGCTGTGCAAATTCTTCTCTGGTCCCTGTATAGTTCCGGAAAAATTCCTCAAACAAAAACTGTTTGGACAAAACACCCACAAACTGCTGTCCGTCCACTACCGGAAGCGAGAGAAGTCCCTGCTCGTCGATAATCTTCATTGCCTCTTCTACCGTATTCTCCACGCTGATACACGCCAGCTTACTGAAAGGCATCATAATTGCTTTTACACGCATAACCAATACCTCCTGTCTGCTTTTATTGTAAGTATATTATACACTAAATATTCTCAATTTGCCAGTCTATCGGTGCGATTCCATGCTCCTCAAGAAACGCATTTGCCTTGCTGAAATGCCGGCACCCGAAAAATCCCCGGTATGCCGAGAGAGGGCTCGGATGCGGTGCCGTTAAGATCAGATGCTTCGGATTCGTAAGCATCGGTATTTTGGACTGCGCCGGTCTGCCCCAGAGGAGGTACACAATCGGACGATCCTGGGCATTTACTGCCTGAATGACCGCATCAGTGAACTGCTCCCAGCCTCTTCCCTGATGGGAATTCGCCTGGTGCGCGCGCACGGTGAGGACGGTGTTGAGCAGAAGCACTCCCTGATCTGCCCATTTTTTCAGATAACCGTTATTCGGAATGTAACAGCCCAGATCATCATGCAGTTCCTTATAAATGTTCTGCAGGGAAGGCGGGATCTCCTTTTGCTCCGGCAGCACGGAAAACGAAAGACCATGTGCCTGATTTACATTGTGATAGGGGTCCTGTCCCAGCAGGAGCACCTTCACCTCACTAAGCGGCGTAAAATGAAAGGCATTAAAGATATCCTCCGCCGGCGGGTAGACCACTGTTCTGCTGTATTCCTCCCGCACAAATGTGTATAATTCCCGGTAATACGGCTTTCGGAATTCCCCCTGGATTGCCGGAAGCCAGTCATTGTCAATCATCGACATATCCCACTACTCCTTTTTTCACAGACAGCAGTGTGGGCGCACCGTGCTATCGCCGCACAGATACGCCCCTCGCTGCCAGATCGTTCTTCAGATCCATAATCTCAAGTTCTTTATAGTGAAACAGGGATGCCGCAAGAACCGCATCCGCTTTTCCCTTTGTCAGGGCATCATAAAAATGATCCTTCGTCCCGGCGCCGCCGGAAGCAATCACAGGAATCGATACATTTTCCGCGACCTGTCTGGTCAGTTCAATGTCATATCCCGCTTTCGTACCATCGCAGTCCATGCTTGTCAGAAGAATCTCCCCTGCGCCAAGCCGGTCTGCCTTCATCGCCCACTCGACGGCATCCAGACCCACATCAATCCGTCCGCCGTTCTTATAGATATTCCACCCGGAGCCGTCCGCGCGTCTCCTTGCGTCAATCGCAACCACCACGCACTGGCTGCCGAATTTGTCTGCCGCCTCCGAGATCAGTTCCGGCCGGTTGATCGCGGAAGAATTGATCGCAATCTTGTCTGCGCCCTCGCGGAGCAGTGCCTTAAAATCATCCACCGTCCTTATGCCGCCTCCGACCGTAAACGGAATGAACACTCTCTCCGCCACGCGGCGCACCATATCGACCACGGTATTTCTGGCGTCCGAGGTAGCGGTAATGTCCAGAAATACCAGTTCGTCCGCACCTGCCTTATCGTAAGCTGCCGCAATCTCCACCGGATCTCCGGCATCCCTCAGATTCACAAAATTAACACCCTTTACCACACGCCCGCCATTTACGTCCAGACAGGGAATCACTCTCTTTGTAAACATCGCATGCCTCCGCTATATTTCCGCAAAATTCTTCAATATCTGAAGTCCCACTGTGCTGCTCTTCTCCGGGTGAAACTGGCACGCAAACAGGTTGCCCTTCTCCACGGAAGCATGAATCGTCACACCGTACTCTGTGGTCGCCTTCACAATCGACGGATCTTTCGCTTTCAGGTAGTAGGAATGTACAAAATAGACATATGGCTGTTCCTTCAATCCGGCAAACAATCTTCCTTCATGCGGGAAATCCAGTGAATTCCAGCCGATGTGCGGGATCTTAAGTCCCGGCGCCTCCGGAATCTTCACGATCTCTCCGTCCAGCAGATGAAGTCCCTCCACGCCGTCACTCTCCTCGCTGCCCTCAAACAGCAGTTGCAGACCCAGACAGATGCCGAGAAACGGCTTGTCTTCCTGCACAACCTCGCGGATCACCTGATCCAGCTCATATTTTTTCAGCTGCTGCATTGCCGTTCCAAAAGAACCGACACCCGGCAGTACCACTCTGTCTGCCCGGCGTATGCTGTCATGATCTCTCGTGACCACACATTCCTCACCCAGCGCGAGGAACGCCTTTTCCACACTTTTTAAATTGCCTGCGTCATAGTCTATAATTGCTATCATTCTCTCACTCCGTCAATATCATCCAAGTCCTGCTGCCGCCAATATCGAATACAGTTCCTGTGAGTAGGTATCCCGCTCGCTCTCCGCGTACAGTTCCTGTGCGCGCTCCTGCGTAAGCCCAAACCCGGACAGTCCTGCCACTGCCTGGTCTCTGATCTTCGCGAGTTCTGTGGAGCAGCCGTAAGCCGCAGCCTCCTCGCTGTACTTATCGCATCTTCCGACCGCGCGGATGAGGGAATCCAGTGCCATGTCATAAATACCGTTTTCCATAAAGGTCTGGTATGCCTGATATTCTCCGGCTGCATTCGCCATGATGCTGTACTTCTGGTAGGTCTCCTGATCTGCCTCCTTGACCGTAAGTCCGCTCACATCCGCAAACGCCGCCTGATAGTCGCCCAGTTCATACGCCTGCTTGGCACTGTTGAAGCTCAGGGTATATCCGAACAGATTCGTTCCCACCAGCACAAGTGCGAGGAAAGACGCCGCCATGACCATAATCAGCACCACCGGCTTTTTCGGAAGCGGCGGTGTATTGTCCGGCTCCTTCGGCTTCTTCGGCTTCTTGGCTTTCTGTGCTTTTTTCTCTGCCTTCGCCTTCTTCGCCTGTGCCTTCTTCTCCGCCTTCTCTTTCTTCGCCTGCGCCTTCTTCTCTGCTTTTTCCTTCTTTGCCTGCGCTTTCTTCTCTTCTTCTGAAATCTCCGGTTCCGCCTCTGTCTCCGGCTCGGCTGCCCCCGTTCCTTCCAGTTCCTGTAAGAGCTTTAAATTCTCATCGGAAAGATCATCCAGCTCCGGTGCCTGTTCTAAACCTTCCGGCTGTAATTCCCCGGCGTCCGCTGGTGCCTCCTCCGTCTCTTCCTCCTCACCAAACAGTGCGTCGCCGATTCTCTTGATCAGGCTCTTTTTCTCCTTTGCAGGAGCCTCATCCCCGGCATCTGGCTCATCTTTTTTCTTCTTTTTGCGGCGCTTTTTCTTTTTCCCGTCGTCCTCGTCCTGCACCTCATCCGCAGTCTCCGGCATTGCCGTCACGTCCGGCATTTCTGCGTCTGTGTCTGCGGCCGGAGCAGTGGGATCCGCCATCTGGCTCATATCCGGGAAATCGCCCTCCGACTGCAGCAGATCCATCAGATCTGAATCGTCGTCCTGGAAATCACCAATGGTATCGACCATAAGATCTCCGTCCTCCGACGCATGGGCAGTCTCCGCCGCTTCTGCACCGCCGGTGCTCTCATCCGCATCCCTTGCGCTGTCTAAAATGCCATCCAGATCCTTGAAGAACTGATTGTTCTCCTCCGTCGTCTTCTGTGTTCTTTCCTCTCCAGGCGCCTGATCCAGCTCATCCTCGAACTGTCTGATAAATGTGTCCGCATCTCCTTCCAGATCTGTATCCGCCTCAAAGGACTTTAAAAAATCGTCTTCCTCACTCATACCAGCTTTTTTTGTCTCCTGTTCTTTTTCTGCATAAAGCCCGTCTGCCGTATCGCCTGGCTCCGTCTCACGGGCTGTGTCGGCAGGACTTCCTCCCTCTACGGAGTGCAGCAGCCCATCCAGATATTCCTCTGCTCCGCTCATACGATACCTCCATCGACCTATAACTTAAGCGGGGGATGTGATCCTGCTCCATCACATCCCCTCTTCATTTCATTCTCAGTCCATGCTCTTGTCAATCAAGTCGTCAATCGCCGAAACAAGACTGCCAATCTCCGGCTTTGTCAGCTGGGCATCCGCTCCAAGCTGTTCTCCCTTGATGCGCATCTCCTCATTTACAAGAGATGAGAAAATAATCAATGGAATCTTCTTCATATTGTCATTTGTCTTAACCAGCTTCGTAAGGCGGTGTCCGTCCATCAACGGCATCTCAATATCTGTGATAATGCAGTGTACTTTCTCACGCACATTGCCTGCTTTTTCAAACTCCTGCAGCTTATCCCATGCCTCCTGACCGTTCATTGTCACAATCAGGTTCGTGTAGCCTGCCTTCTTCAGGCAGTCTGTGATCAGTCTGCTAAGAAGCGGGGAATCCTCTGCGATCAAAATCGGAGATTCACAGCGCTCACGCTGTCCCATGTCGTCCATATCGGACATCTTCAGTCCTGTCTCCGGGCTGATGTCCGTCACAATCTTCTCAAAGTCAAGGATGATGATCAGCTTGTCATCCATCTTGATGACACCGGTCGAGGCGCTGTTCTGCTCGGTATTGATCGTGGCATCCGGCTTGATGATCGCCTCCCAGGAAACACGGTGGATACCAAGCACGGCATCTACGTGAAATGCAATGTTTAACTTGTTAAAGTTCGTAATGATAAAAAGTCCCTCTGTCTTCGCATCATCCGGCATTCCCAGACAGCGCTTCAGATTTACCACAGAGATCATCGTATCACGCGGCATGAAGATTCCTTCGATACTCGGATGTGAATTTGGGACAGGCGTAACCGGCTGATAGGTTAAAATCTCCCTGATCTTTGCAACATTGATTCCGTAATGATTGTTTCCCAAGGTAAATTCCAGAACTTCCAGTTCGTTTGTTCCCGATTCCAATAATATATTTGTATCCATTCGTCTCTCTCCTCTCGCGTAATACCGCAACGTATCTATCTGACAGCATTATAGCACATTGGTACCTGAAATGCATTGTTTTTCATGCGTTTTACAGAATAATTTGTATCATTTGATCCATTTGCACATACAGTTCCACACTGTCTGCCGACGCCACATCATCCGGCACCTGGAATACAAGTACCAGGCGGGTGCTCCCTCCCGCAGGAATCGTACCCTGATAGGTGGAAAAATCCGTATCCAGCAATGTGGTCTCCGCCGTGCTCTTGACCGACTGGTTCAATACAACCGTGAACTTCGGGCTGACACTCAAAACATCAAGACCCACTCCGTCCGCCCCGGTGTTGGTCACATCTATGGACAGCACCAGATACTGTTTTCCGGCATCCGGGGTCATCTCATAATAATCACCTTCCATGTACCCCGGTGCAAGCTGCGCGCCCGCATAGGTCATCTGAATGCCGTCGGCTCCGAACAGTTGATCCAGAGATGCCGATCCGGCTGCCGCCACCGACACAGCAGGTGCCGCAGCTTCCGCAGATGCGGCTGTTCCCGTCTCTGACGCGTCCTGTGTCTCCGGCGTCTGCGGCACCGTGACATCCTCCTGCGTCTCCTCCGGTTCTTCCGGACTCACATACGTCAGACCTTCCCGCTGATATGTGTTGTACTTCGTGACGATATGCGCCGCATAATTGACAATGACGTTCTCCTCGTCGTCTGTCAGGTCGTAGAGTGCATCACCACATCCGCCCAACAGCATCGTTGCAGCCATCACCGCTGCCATCATCTTGATTCTTGTTCTTCTCATAGGATTCCATTCCTCACGCAAAGTATAAACTAACATTATGTTAGCATTTTAAAGGAAATATAGCAACAAAAAAATTTTTTGCTGCATCATGACCGTTTTCCTTTTTCCAGTTCAAACCAGAATTCCACGCCATCCTCATGGTTGATCACGCCGCACTGCTGATGGAACGAGTCCATGATCGCCTTCACAATGGAAAGACCGATTCCGCTGCCGCCGTACTCTCTCGTGCGTGCCTTATCGACTTTGTAGAACTTGGACCAGATTTTGTCGATATCCTCCTCCGGAATCGGGTCTCCGGTATTGAAGACGCTGATGCGGACGTTCTTCTCCTGCTCCCTGCAGCGGATGGAAATCTCCTTTTTCCCTCCCGCATAATGAATGGCATTGCTCAGGTAGTTCGTCACGACCTCCTCCGTCATAAATTCATCCGCCCACACATAAATGGGCTCTGCGGGACATTCCGTCACCGTAATGCCGCTCTGCCCGATGAGGATATCCACCGAGTGCAGCACGCCCCGGATGAGCTCTGTTACGTCGAATCGCTCCATCGTGATCGTCTCGTTTCCGGATTCCAGCTGGTTTAATGTCAGAAGCTTTTTCACCATCTGATTCATCTTATCCGCCTCGTCCATGATGACCTCACAGTAAAAATCCCGGCTCTGTGCGTCATCGTTGATACATTCCTTCAAGCCCTCCGCATATCCCTGGATCAGGGCAAGCGGCGTCTTTAATTCATGCGATACATTCGAGAGAAATTCCTTGCGCTGGCGGTCTATCTGCGTCTTTTTCTCAATGTCTAAAAGGAGCTGGTTGTTTGCGCTTTTCAATTCCGAGATCGTATGCTCGAGCGCCTGCGACATCTCGTTCATGTGCGTGCCGAGTTCATCGATCTCATTGCGCCGCTTTCCTTTCGGCGTATAGCAGACCTCAAATTCCAGCTGGGTCATATGCTTGGAAATCTCGGTCAGTTCCAGGATCGGATCGGTGATTCTCTTAGAGATGAAGACCGACACAACCGTGCTCACCGCAATCGCCAGGATCCCGACGTACAGCAGGAACTGGTTCGACGTCTTGGCGCTCTCCCTTATGCTCTCTAACGCCGACCGCATCAGCACCAGATTGCCGTTTGAGAGGGTTCCGTACAGTACCAGATATTCCGCATCCAGCCTGGTGTCCGTTCTTCTCTGGATCACATAGTCCTCCGCCTGCGCCAGCACCGTGGTCTCATTCTGCGTACCACCGAAAATAATGTCCGTAAACTCGATTAACATACGCTGTGTATCGTTCACGGAGGATCTGACAATCGTGCGGTCCGGGCTGATCACCATGACCGTGATATTGCCGTTTGCGCAGAGATTGTCAAATGTCACATCAAACGAGCTGTCGTCAAGGCTTCCATCCTCGCTTGCCGCGTCAATCGTAGTAAATCCGGACAACAGTACATTTTCTTTGTTCATCACATAGTAGCGCTCCAGAAATACCGTGTTAAGCACCCAGCAGAGCGCCACGGTTCCCGCCACCAGACCGATGATAATTCCGGCGATTTCCCTGGTCAGTCCGCCCTCTTTCGGACGTCTGCCGCGCCCCTGTCTCTTTTTATCAAAAAGTCCCTTCATTCCGCGTCACTTCCATTATTCTTCCGTCACTTCAAATTTGTAGCCCATGCCCCAGACCGTCGTGATATATTTTCCCTTATCTCCCATCTTGGCACGCAGCTTCTTGACATGCGTATCAATCGTTCTCGCATCGCCAAAGTAATCGTAATTCCAGACGCTGTTCAATATCTTCTCGCGTGAGAGCGCAATCCCCGCATTTTCCATAAAGTATGCCAGCAGTTCAAACTCCTTGTAGCTTAAATCGATCCGCTCTCCGTCAACCGTCACCATGTGGGCTGCCTTGTCCAGAACGATTCCTCCCATGGAGACCGCCGCTTCTTCATCCTGCGTCTTTCCGCTCCGGCGCAGAATGGCTCCGACACGCGCAACCAGTATCTTCGGAGAAAAAGGTTTGGAAATATATTCGTCCACACCGAGTTCAAATCCGTTCAGCTCGTCGCTCTCCTCGCCTTTTGCCGTCAGCATAATAATCGGAACTTTCGATGTCTCCCGGATCTCCCGGCACACTTCAAATCCGTTGCGCTTGGGCATCATGACGTCTAAAATAATCAGCGCTATGTCTTTTTCCCGGTAAAATAAATCGAGGGCTTCCTCGCCGTCTCCCGCCTCAAGCACCTCGTATCCCTCTCTCACAAGGAAATCCCGCACCAGCTTGCGCATTCTGCTCTCATCATCCACCACCAGAATTCTGATCTTATCCATGTTCCCGTATCCTTTCCGCTTTTTATCGTCATTCTAACAGCTACTTATGAAAAATCTGTGTATTTTCCGCTCTATTCCGGCATGATTCCAAGCTCTTTTTCCTTCGCCTCAATCGCTTCCTGCCTCTGGTCGAGCCGCTCCTCCCACGCCTCGTATTTGTTGATCAGCTGATTCTCGTAGTTTAACACCGTCGTATTATTGGTCGTCGCCGTAATTGCAAACATCGCCACAACACATACTGCCAGAATAAAGGCGATCCAGCGCACAATGCGGTAGCGTCTCCTGTAGTCCGCATTTTTTACCACGGTCTGCGTCTTCGGCTTTGGTGCCGGCGCGCGCTTCGCCTTGCGGAGACTCTCCTCCACCTGCGGATGCTGCACCGGAATCGGGAAAATATCTTCCTTCCGGATAAACGGAATCGACTGCAGATACTCCTGCAGATCCTTCAGATAAGAATAGCCGACTGCCGTGTCAAACAGCCGCTGCTGTATCATTTTATTATAAATGCGGAGTACCATCTCAGGGTCGTCCATCTGGGCTTTCTCCTTGACGTATTTCACGCCCTCCGCCTCTTTTCTCGCCTGCGCGGCTTCCGCCTCATTTGCAAATAAAAATCCCTCCACGACCATGGAGGTCTTTTCCTGTTCTTTTTTTCTCTTCTCTACAGACATTCTTCGATCCTCATCTCTTCCGTTTCTGCTGTGATTTTGCTCTTATTATAGGAAATGGCAGTGTGAATTGCAAGTCAGGGAGATGTAAAGATTCCGCATTTTCCCATAAAAAAAGCGCCCTGCATGGCAATGTCATTAAGTTAAGAATTTTGACATAATTATAAAACACATCATATTTGCAATTGTTTGATAAATATGATGTGT